>JADEYI010000029.1_pt1 | contig 284302 bp, 271 predicted proteins | sample 8542331 | NCBI WGS metagenome assembly JADEYI01 (sample SAMN16510988, study PRJNA670497) | mine drainage metagenome | isolation source: biofilm near Copperflume 1 | place: Germany: Marsberg coppermine Kilianstollen | collected 2018-02
CGGCAATACCTTCAGCTCTCCGATAGCCGCTATCGAAAAAGACGCCAACTACCATGTGCTCGACAAGCCGTGGATGACAATCGATCCGTCAAACTCACAACACATCTATGTCACCTACACGGATTTCGATAACGAAACGTCCGACGGGGGAAAAGGGAATTCCTGCGGGTCAGCAGGTAGCAATATTCCGCGAACGGCGATCGAGCTCGTCGATTCGGCTGACGGCGGCACGACCTGGAGTCCTCCGACCGTGGTGACACAGGTTTGCGGCAACCCGTTCGTTCAGGGCTCTCAGGTGGCGGTGGCTCCGGCGACCGGAAAAGTATATGTCGCATGGGAAAGTTTCGCGGCTGATTTCTTTACGCGTGAAATAGATATCGCCTCCTCTGTCGATGGCGGCACAACGTTTTCTGCACCAGCCACGGTGAGCAGCGTTTATGCAGTGGGCGATGGCGATCTCGCCTTCGGCATCCAAGGGTTCATTCGGGATTTTGAGTTTCCGAGTTTGGCGATCGGAAAAGGAAAAAATAACCCCGGTGCGCTCTACATTACCTGGAACGACGGCGACAATCGGATTCCAGACCAATTTCTGGCCTTAGTACAACTTGAATTAGGAATCGGCGATGGTAAGTACGGCTTTTCCGACGTCATGTTTACTTCGTCAACCGACGGCGGGACCACCTGGTCGACCCCGGCAAAGGTGAATCAGACATCGGCCAAGCCTGCCGATCATTACCAACCGGGTGTGGCCACCGATAAAGTCGGCCGTATTGCGGTTTGCTGGTATGACCGCCGCCGCGACGTCAACAATTTTCTGATTGATCGCTTCTGCGGCGCTTCAACCAACGGCGTCAAGTGGAGCAACGCCAAGATAACGCCCAAGAATTATCCTTCTTTGGTTAATCAGGATTTGCTGATCGCCCGCGATTATCAGGGTGATTATGATCAGCTAACCAGCGATGCGACCAATGCCAAGGCCGGATTCCTCGGGGGCTTTGTCAACACGCAGCTTGGCAACCAGAACGTGCTGGTCAACCGGTTCTGAACGACGCGAACGGTTGGAATCGGGGCCGACAGACCTGTGCAAGCTGCTTTACATGAGCGATGCAGGGAGGTCGGCCTCGAGACCGTCCACTGACCGAAGTCGAAAGAGGTTTGTGGCTCCATAACCGTCAGGCTTCGGGTTTCGAGTTCTCGAAAATGTCCGTTTGCGCGGAATCGTTATCGGCTTCGGCGGTGGCGGGAAAAAGGCCGGGACGCTCGGCGAAGGGGCGGAATTTCTCGTACAAATCCGAGAGCTTCGCCTGATAATATTCGATATTTTCGTCGGGGTTCGTGGGGTCGTGCTCAAGCGCCATCCGGGCTGCGACATTGACTTTGACCTTCGCGCCGCGCCCCGCGACGTAATATGAAATCTGGTCGCCGCTTTGATATTGCCGCTGCGAACGCAACGCCAATTCATATGCCGCGGCGAGATTTCGGCGCTTGCCGCTGATCTTCTGCCGGTAAACCTCAAGCGAATCCTGCAAGGTCTCGGTCTTCATCAGATCGGCGATCGGAAACTCATGGCGCTCGATCTGGCCGCGATACCGCTCGTAGAGCTGCGGTATTTCACCTTGGCCATCGGTCAGCATCAGGGTGAAAAAATCCTCCATGAACCGGCGCTGAAAACGCTCCAGCCCGCGTGAGCGTAAGCCCGATCCGCGGATAGTGATCTGCCCGGCCTCGTCCAACAGCACGTAGTTCTTCATTTTGTAGGAGAACATTGCGGGGTAGCGGCCGTCGATTTCCAGCCGGATACCACGCGGCATCGCGGTCGCCAGTTTTTCGATCAAAGCTTCGGCGGCGGAAATATCCGTCATCGGAAATGGTGCGACAAAATAGATGCCGTCGGTATCGCATTCGATTACCTGTGCGCCATTGCCCTCCAGTACACCCACCGCCGCGCGGATCAGATCGCGCCCGCGGCGGGTGACGTTGTTGGCTTCGACGAAATCGTTGAAGTGGCCCATCGCAAATCCGAGATAGCCATAGAAGGAGTTGATCAGGATTTTGAAGGTTTGCTGCATGGCCTCGAGGTTGAGCCGCTCGACACCCGCGGCTTGCGCCGCGGCGTTCTTGGCCGCCACCCGAAAACGCCGCAAATCCTCCAGCATCTTCAGGAACACGCCCAGCCGGTCGTTACGGGGCGCATGCGCATACTGAACCATCAAAGAGGGGTACAGCGAAGTGACATCGCAATGGAGCACGTTGCGGGCGACCCCGCAGCGCCTGATTTCGGTGTAGCCGCCGGCCACTTCGACCGCTTCGTCGGGCTGTGGGATCGAATGATGAGCCGCGAGATAGTTGCGCATCAGCAGCGCATCGATTCGCGTCGCATTGCCGCGCAAGATCACGTTCTGAAGGGAGTATGGAAAGATTTGCGCCTGGATGAAATAGCTGGGCGCGAGCAGGTTGGAGAGTTCCCGAACGTCGTGGGCATCGTCAATCGCCGCGCGCATCAGCAGGTCCGGCTCATGATCGAAATAATGATTCATCCGGGCGGGTTCAATGTGAATGCGGCCGGGCCGGGAAATTCTGAAATGATCGGCCAGGTCCCGCAGGCCGAAGCCGTCGAGCGATCGGCTTGAGATGTCGTAATGCTGGGCGAGTATCCAGGTGTCGATTACCGCACGTCCATAGACCTCGTAGCGGCGAAAGGCGATGGAACGCTCGGCGATCTGCAGCCGCGAGGCGCGCGCCCGCAGATCGCTGCCGTCGCGGCCAAGCGCGAGCTTCAGCCGATGGCGTTTGGCGCGCTGTTCGAGAAATTCAAAATCGAAGCGAAAGAGATTGTGCCCTTCGATGACGTCGGGATCCCGATCGCGCACGATTTGCACCATGGTTGCCAGCAGGCCGCGCTCGTCCATCGTGCGGCCATCCACAATGCGCTCGAAACCGAGCGAGTCGGTGATTGCGATCGCCACAATCCGATCGCCTTCCCGGGCGGCGGAGGCGAACTCGAAACCGTCGCTGATGCAGGTTGCGATTCTGATCTGCAGGCGGCGCAGATCGTGGAAGCCCATCCCGATGAAAAGCGTGGCGCCGGTCAGCATCAGATGCTGCTCGATCGGATCGCTAAGGACGAACCAGGGTGCACCGCCGGCGTTAGCGCCGGTCGATGACAACTTCCGCAGGTGACGTTTGGCGGCCTCGAGCGCGACGGCAGATCCGAATTCGGCCAAGTAGTGGAAATGAAAAGCGCCGCTCAGCTCCACGATCCGGTGTGGGATGGTGGTATCCGCCAGCAGTGTCCGATCCGCCAGCAGAATGAAAAGCCGCAGGGGATGGCGTTCGCGAACCAAGGGATCGTGCCGCCGGCGGAAGATTTCAACTTCGGTGGGCGAGGCGATTTCGACGGCGACGATGGAGTCTTCGGCCGGATCGCCGAAAACCGAACGATTGCCGTAAAACTGCTCGCAAATTTCCTGATAGCGATTCATTGCGCCCCCCGCGTTTAATGAAACAATCCGGCGAATGCGAGGATCAGTATGAACGCCGCATAGGCCACACCCCCCAGCATCAGGGTCGGGGTTCCGAGTTTGCCATCGCGCAGATTGATATAGAGGAGGGCGGCCGAGGCGAGCGCTACCGTTCCGCCCACCAGTTCGGCGTGCGACAGCCGCCACGAGGTAAAGGCCAACCCCAGGGCTACCGGGATGCAGGATTGGAACACCATCGCTCCGGTTATATTGGCCAGGGCCAGATGGTCTTTGCGCTGGCGAATCCAAACCACGGAGTTAAATTTCTCCGGCAATTCGGTCGCCAGCGGACTTAAAATCAACGAAAGCACACCGGCATTGACGCCCACGTAGTTGGCAAACAGCACAATTTGATCGACGAAAACCCGCGCACCCAGGATTATCGTGAGGACGCCGCCCACCACCTGAATCCAGATTACCGCGGTGCGCGGATTTAAGGCGTTACCACTGAGTATTTTCTCGAGATGAAGTTCATGTTCGACAACAGATTCGGCTTTCCTGGCGATTCGGAGCATCAAGACCGTATAGATGCTGTAAATCAGGAGCAGCAAACCTATGGTGATATAGCGGACCATAGGCGCAGGATGGATATAACCGAGCACAAGCAGGGCTGTGAACACGGGTAAGAAAAAGGCCAGATCGCGTCGGGCATCCTCGCGCGAGACGATCAATGCGATCTGTTTTCGGCGGCGGCGGAACACGATACATGCCACGCCCATCACGAGCAGCGCGACGGTCGAGAGCATCAGGGGTGCGCCTATGATCGCACCTACTCCGACTGCGCTGTGCTCGTCGGTGCGCGAGCGTCCCATCAACAGGGCCATGACCGGAATAAAGGTTTCGGGCAGCGCGGTACCGATCGCCGCCAGCAGACTACCGACCGCCGCTTCGGCGATTCCGAGCCGCTCGCCCGCCCATTCGACTCCATTGGTAAACGCTTCGGAGCCGGCCAGGATCAAAAGGAAGCTCAGACCCAGCAAAACGGCATGTATGAACAAAAGGTCACTCCGGCCATCATCACCATCCAGGGGCTGATAGAATGGTTATGTTGTGAATTGCGCGAGACAGAGTTGGCAAAGATAAGTCGCCCGCGATGGAGACAGTAGGCAATTTTACGATATAATAATCGGGTACGGGGTGGTGGGTCCAGTGGGGGCGGCGCTGAAACCGGCATAATTTAGTGCGACAAGGCCGGTCGAGGACATCGGAAGCTTTGACTTTGGCGATTCGCGTCTCTATGGTGAACCACTTTGGTTCTTAATCCTTTGCCGTTCGAAACCGTTTATCTGGCAATCACACTCGGGAGCCCAAATCGAATCGGGTTGGCCTGACGCCCCGGTATGTCTCAACGGGCCGGAAACATAGTCGCGTAAAAAGCATGAAGCAGAAGTACGAAGGTAAGGATTTGCAGGGCCTGGTCGATCTCGGCCGCGAGCAGGGTTATCTGACTTTCGACCAGGTCAATGATTTTCTCCCTCAGGACGTCGCTTCACCCACCGATCTTCGCGCCGCCCTGGAAAGTTTCGAGGACATGGACATCAAGGTCCTCGAGGAGGTTCCGACCGAAGGATCTGAAACCGAACTGGAGACCGATACCAAGGAAGAGGTCGAAGAAGCCCCGGAGAGCGCCACCGAGTCAGTGGGCGAGTCCTCCGACCCGGTCCGCCTTTATCTCAAGGAGATGGGTAACTTCCAGTTGCTCTCGCGCGAGCAGGAAGTCGAAATCGCCAAGCGTATCGAAGCGGGCGAGATGGAGGCCGAGGAAGAGGTGCTCAGCTCACCGGTCACGCTCGACTTTGTGGTCGGACTGGGCGATCGGGTCGAGAGCGGCGAAACCGATTTACGCGAGGTGTTCGAGGACAACGAGGAGCCGGGCGATGCCGCCGATGAGGAGCGCCGCGCCGAGGCCAATGAGAAGCAACTCAAGAAGTTCCTCACCTCAACCCACAAGCTGAAAGCGCTGCACGCGAGTCTCGAAGAGATCGAGGAAGAGCTGCACGGAAAGGTGGGACCGCGCCGAGGTCCCAAACTTGAGCAAAACCATAAACGGCTCAAGGAACGCGTCATGAATGAGCTGCGATCGCTGCAGCTTTCGCGGCGCGTGCAGGATGCGATTATCGGAGAGATGCGCCGGCTGCGCAACGAATATCGCGAGGCGCAGACCACGGTGCTGCGCTATGAGGAAGCCACCGGCCGCAGCAAGAGCCAGTTGCTGCGCGAGGCCAGCGAGGCCGACGATCGCCGTCACGTGTTGCGCGTGGGCGCAGTCCGCGAGAACCTGCTCGATATCGCCCAGAAGATCAAAGACGCGCAAAAGGCGATGAAGGCGGTCGAGAAGCGGGTCAAGGCCGACGGCGAACAATTTGCGCGTTCGATCGAAATCATCGCAGCCGGTCAGGATAAGAGCCGCCGCGCCAAAAAGGAACTGACCGAGGCCAATCTGCGGCTGGTTGTGAGCCTTGCGAAGCGCTACACGAACCGCGGCCTGGGTTTTTTGGATTTGATCCAGGAAGGCAATATCGGCCTGATGCGCGCGGTGGACAAGTTCGAGTATCAGCGCGGCTATAAGTTCTCGACCTATGCCACCTGGTGGATACGGCAATCGATGTCCCGCGCGATTGCCGATCAGGGCCGTACGATCCGCATTCCGGTCCATATGGTTGAGACCATCAACAAGCTTTTGCGCGTGACCAGGCTGCTGGTGCAACGGCTGGGCCGCGAACCCGGTCCGGAAGAAATCGCCGAGCAGATGGAAATGCCGCTGGATAAAGTTCAGCGGGTGTTGAAGATCGTGAAGGAGCCGATTTCGCTGGAGACTCCCATCGGCGATGAAGAGGAAAGCTCGCTGGGCGATTTCGTCGAGGACGAGTTGGCGCCTTCGCCGGTCGAGGCCGCGATTCAGGGCAATCTTGGCGAACAGACCCGCAAGGTGCTGGCCACGCTGACGCCGCGCGAGGAGCAGATTTTGCGCATGCGTTTCGGCATCGGGCAGAAAACCGATTACACGTTGGAAGAAGTTGGCAAGCAGTTCGCCGTCACCCGCGAGCGTATTCGGCAAATCGAAGCCAAGGCGCTGCGCAAACTGCGTCAGACCGGGCGGTCGCGCAACCTCGAAGGCTTCATAGAACAGGAATAGCCGGCACTCGCGAACTGCGGTCGCTGGTGCCGCTGACCGATACTATCGATGCAGTGCGCTGCAAGTGATGTCTTATCTGCGCTATTTCGCGCTGACGGCGGCTTGACCTCCAGCGGACGAACTCGTTCGATAGCGTAGCTTGAAAGACGACCAGCATCGGGAGATCGCGTCCGACCGCGGGGTTGATCCTGCGGCTCGCGCGGCGTTTCCGGAACAGCCGCATACTCTATCGTCCGCGCCTCCGAGCGGCGAAGATCGCGAGGATTACGACCTCGCGCGCAAAACCCATCGGATACATATCATCACCGCGTTGTTGATTCTGGCGTATACCACGATTACTGCCGTCCAGGCGTTTCTGTTGTGGGCTACCTACCGCGAGACGCGGCGCGCGTTCGTCGCCAGCGAAGAGCCCTACGTAAGCCTTGGAAATCGCAACGGCAGGGTCGCGGAATTCCGGCGCTCGGCCGACGGGAGTATCGCGATCGTAATTTATTTTTTCAACGCGGGGCGGACCCCGGCGCTCAATTTCGTCACGAATTTGTGGTCATCCTTGCCCGGCATCACGCACGAACACGAGCGCCATATCGAACGTTTCCGCGATCCTAACGGCGGCGTGATCCAGAATATGCCCGGCCCGGTGATGGCCGGCGAGGCCTCGCATCGGGCCTATCTGCCGCCGCGATGGACTCCGAAGCCCGAGGATTTCAAGGCCATCCAGACCGGCAAGCAGTTCTCGATTGGCGGCACTTTCGAGTATTGCGATCAGTTTGGCAACTATCGATGTGAAGGCTTTTGGGCGCGTTATCGGCCGCCGCCGATTAACGATTTTGTGCAGTTCGCCGCGCCGCCATGCTGGTTGCCGCCATCGACTCCGCCAGTTGCGAAAGTTATCGGCCAGAAGGTTCAGATGATTGCGATACCGCGCTGCGAACGGATCTCGAAGTAAGCATTCCTCAGCCTATTGGCGCAGATCGCTGGCGCAGTTCAGATCCAACACATAAGCCCGCCGTGCTGGTATCTACGAGCGGGCAGCCCTAAACTTCTGGATGCAGTGATAAATAATGGAATAGTTAATGTAGTTGGCGCCGGCCTGGCGGGCAGCGAGGCGGCGTTTCAGCTTGCCCGCCGCGGCGTACTTGTTCGATTGTTCGAAATGCGTCCGGTGCGCATGACCGAGGCGCATTCGACCGGGCTGTTCGGCGAACTGGTGTGTTCGAACTCGTTGCGCAACGCATCAGTCGAAACCGCGGTCGGAATCCTGAAAGAGGAGATGCGCCGGCTTGGTTCGATTGTGATCGCGACCGCCGATCGTACCCGGGTACCGGCCGGCGCGGCGCTGGCGGTCGATCGCGAGGAGTTCGCGCGCGGTTTGACCGAAGCGCTCAGTGCCGATCCGCTGATCGAGATTCGGCGTGAAGAAGTGACCACCATTCCGGCGGGACCGACCATCATTGCGAGCGGCCCCCTGACCAGCCCCTTGCTTTCGTCCGAACTGGCCCGGCTGATCGGCTCGCGCGATTTGTACTTTTATGACGCGATCGCGCCGATTGTCAGTGCCGAGTCGATCGACATGAACATCGCGTTTCGGGCCTCGCGCTATGGAAAGGGCGGCGACGATTATATCAACTGCCCGCTGGACGAGCCGCAGTACCTGGCGTTTGTCGCCGCCTTACTTGAAGCGGAAAAAGTTGCCGCGCATAACTTCGAGCGTATGATCTATTTCGAGGGCTGCATGCCGATCGAGGAGATGGCGCGGCGCGGCCCGCTGACTCTGGCGTTCGGACCGATGCGCCCGGTCGGTTTGATCGATCCGCGTACCGGACGGCGGCCGTTCGCGGTGGTGCAGCTTCGCCAGGACGACAGCCTCAGCCGGCTCTACAACCTGGTGGGTTTTCAAACCAAGATGATCTATCCGGAACAGCGCCGAGTGTTGCGGATGATTCCAGGTCTCGCGCAGGCCGAATTTATTCGCTTCGGCTCGTTGCACCGCAACACGTTTATCGATTCGCCGCGCCTGCTGCGCCCCACTTTACAACTGCGATCGCGCGACGATCTGTTCCTTGCCGGCCAGATGATCGGAGTCGAAGGTTACGTCGAGTCGGCCGCCGCGGGGTTGCTGGCGGCGATTAACGCCGCCCGTTTGATTTCGGGCGCCCCGATGGTGGTGCCGCCGCTCTCGACCGCGTTAGGATCTTTGATCGCGTATATTTCCGATTCGCAGCGCAAAGACTTTCAACCCATGAATGCGAATTTCGGCCTGATGCCCGAGCTTGGGAGCAGGGCGCGTGGGCAACTCAAGAAAAGTGAAATCGGTGCGCGCGCGCTGACAGCGATCGGCGAGTGGATCGTAAACGAGGCGATCAATCCAACTGATTCGAGCGCAAGGCACAGCGCCGGCGCTGCAAATTGAGGGTGCTATCGATGGCGCGATTAGCCGCTCTTGATGTCGGAACCAATACCGTGCTGATGCTGGTGGTAGAACTCCATCCCAATGGAACCTTGCACAAGCTGGCCGATTTATCGCGTATCGCGCGGTTGGGCCGGGGCGTCGATCGTACAGGCCGGCTCGATCCTGATTCGGCGGCAATGACGCTGGCTACCATCGCGGAGTTCGCCACCCGGGCGCGCGAACTCGGCGTCGATCGGATTATCGCGGTGGCGACCGCGGCGTTGCGTGACGCCGCCGATGGCGCGTCCTTCATCCAGCAGGTGCGCGACGCTACCGGAGTCGAGTTACGCATCATCAGCGGCGAGGCCGAGGCGCGGCTCTCGTATCTGGCGGTTGCGAAGGGTTTGGATTTACAAACGCAATCGCGGATTTTGCTGATTGATATTGGCGGCGGCTCAACCGAGTTTATCCGCTCCGAGCCGGACCGGGATTTACAGGCGGTCAGCCTTCAGATTGGCTCGGTGAGATTAACCGAACGCTTTTTTCATAACGATCCTCCTTCGGCCGAGGAAGTGGCCGCGCTGCGGGCGGCGGTCGATAAGGCGATCGATTCCCTGAATTGGAAATTTCGGCCTGAAGTGCTGGTCGGGATCGCCGGCACGGCGACCACGATATGCGCGGTGGCGCTACGGCTCGCGGACTATGATTCGAACCTGGTCCACGGCCACCGGCTGACGCGGACCGAGGTGGGACGTACGCTAAATCTGTTCGCTACGCTGCCATACGCAGAACGACGTAAGCTGCCGGGGCTGGCGGAAGGGCGCGTCGATGTGATTTTGGCGGGCGCGGTGATTCTCGATCGGGTGATGGAGCGATTCGGCCTCGCGGAGGTGGTTATCAGCGATCAGGGAGTACGCTGGGGCCTGATCTGGCAGGAGCTGGAGGGCCACGGTGGCTAGTCGAACGATCAGGCTTGATTTCGCGAATTAGCCGCTATAGGGAAGGACGCAGGGGAGGGGGTGGATGACCAAGGCGGACTTGATCGAGACGGTCGCGCGCGCGACTCATCAGCCGAAGAAAACCGTGGAGCTTACGATTGAATCGGCATTCGAGGTGATTGCACGGGCGATTCGCAAGGATAAGCGATTCTGGGTACCGAAGTTCGGAACCTTTTCGGTCCGGCGTCATCGCGCCCGCGCCGGTTTCAATCCGCGCACCAGAGCCCCAATGACGATACCGGCGGTTCGCACGATCGCGTTCAGGCCGGCGCCGGAACTGAAAAAAGGACTATAGGTTTCGACAGGAGTGAACCGATGACGAACTCGCCGGAATTCGAAAAACTCAATCCTGAACTCGCTCGCAACTGGGACGACTCCGCTGCCGGATGGCAAAAATGGTGGCGCATTTTCGAGCGCGCGGCGCAGGTGGTGAGCGACAAACTGGTGGAACTCAGCGGAGTTCAAGCGGGCGGGCGGGTACTCGATATCGCCACCGGTATCGGTGAGCCGGCGGTGACGGCCGCCCGTAAAGTGGGACCGCATGGCAGCGTGCTGGCGATCGATCAATCGGCTCAGATGCTGACGGGAGCGCGCGCCCGGGCCGCTCAACTCGGGCTGACGAATATCGAGTTCCGGCAAGCTGACGCCCAATCGCTCTCGCTCGCGGAGCGCGGCTTCAATGCAATTTTATGCCGATGGGGACTGATGTTCATTCCCGATGTGACGGGTGCGCTCGGCCAGATGCGCAGCCTGCTCGCCGAGGACGGCCGGCTTGCCGCCGCGGTATGGAGTACGCCTGACAAGGTTCCGATGATCTCGCTGGCGGGCGACACCGCGCGCAAAATCGCCAATCTCCCGCCGCCGCCGAAAGGCAGTCCCGATCCCTGCCGTCTGGCCAATCGGGTGGCGCTGGAACAGGCCTTCCGCGCGGCCGGCTTTAGCGATTTCCGGCTCGAACCGATGACTATCACCTACGAATTCAGCGAGCCGGGCGAGTTCACGCAGTTTCGTTACGAGATCGCGGCGCCATTCCGGAAGATGATCGATGGACTGGATGCGGCAACCCGAAAACGCGCACTCGATGCGGTCACGGAAGAAGTTCGCCGCGTCACCGGCGGCGGGGCTATTCGACTGCAGAACGAAACCTGGTGCGTGGTCGGACGGAAATAACGGGGCGTCAAGCGGTGCAATATGCCCGTGCGTGCAATCCATCGAATGCCCGACCGATTGATTGACAGGAGCGGTAAATGAAAGCGGCATTGTTTCAGGCCCCCAATCAGCCACTCACGATCGAGCAGGTGGACATCGATGAACCGCAGGATCGGGAGGTCCTGGTCAGAACCGTCGCGTGCGGCGTGTGTCATAGCGATCTGCATTTCATCGATGGCTTATATCCGCATCCCGCGCCGGCGGTGCTAGGTCACGAAGTGGCTGGCGTGGTAGAGAAAACCGGGGGCGCGGTAACCTATCTCAAGCCCGGCGATCATGTGATCGCGTGTCTGTCGGTGTTCTGCGGTTATTGCGATCAGTGCCTCAGCGGCCATCCCAACCTGTGCTACAACCGCGCCACTACCCAGCGTTCCGCAAAAGCGAAACCGCGGCTCTCGATGGGTGGCAAGCCGGTGTTTCAATTTCTCGAAATCTCGGGTTATGCCGAGCAGGTGCTGGTGCATGAGAACGCGCTGGTGAAGATTCCCCATGAAATGCCGTTGGATCGCGCGGCCTTGATCGGATGCGGGGTGACGACCGGTCTTGGCGCGGTGCTCAACACGGCCAAGGTCGAGGCGGGATCGACCGTCGCGGTATTCGGTGCGGGCGGGGTTGGTCTCGCGGCTATCCAAGGTGCGCGGCTGGCCGGAGCGGGCGTGATCATCGCGATCGATATGCATGAATCCAAGCTGGCGCTGGCTAAGCGGCTCGGCGCGACGCACGCGATCGATGCTTCCCAGGGCGATCCGGTCAGCGCGATCCGTGGCATCGTGCGCGGCGGCGTTCAATATGCGTTCGAGGCGATCGGACTCAAGAAAGTTGCCGAGCAGGCTTTCGAATCGTTATGTCCGGGCGGCGTGGCCACCGTGGTTGGAATGATTCCGATCGGTCAGAAGATCGAGGTCGATGGCTTTTCGCTGTTCTGGGGCGAGCGGAAAGTGCAAGGCTGCAATATGGGATCGAATCGTTTCCGGATCGATATGCCGCGCTATGTCGATCTTTATATGCAGGGACGGCTGAATCTCGACGACATGATCAGCAAACGCGGCCGCCTTGAAGATGTGAACGAGGCGTTCCGCGCGATGAAGGCGGCCGAGGTCGCCCGCACCGTGTTGATGTTCGACTAACAGAAGCTCTGCATTAGGCCCATTGTGTCATTCTGAGCGCAGCGAAGAATCCTGATTCTGCACTGCGCCTGGAATGACAGGTTATTCTTTCACCAATTCCAGCGCGGCCCGCGCGCATTCAATATCCTGCTCGGCAGTGCCGCCGCTGACGCCAATAGCGCCGACGATCGCGTTGCCGGTCTTGATCGGCAGTCCGCCGCCGAAGGCCGCGATTCTTGGGCGATGGAACAGGCCGGCCCGCAGCGAAGGGTCTTCGTTGAGGGCGCCGAAAAATTGATCGGTCGGCATCCCAAATAAAGCGGTGAAGGCTTTGCTCGCGGCGATCTCCTCGCACATCAGCGGCGCCCCGTCCATCCGCGCAAAGGCTTTGAGGTAGCCGGTATCATCGACTACCGCGATCACCTGCGGCACGCCAATTTCGCGTGCTTTGGCGGCCGCCTCCGCCACCATCCGATACGCCAGATCGAAACCTATAACTCGTTTCTCGTAAATGTCGGCCATCGTCCTCTTTTCTTCCGCAGCCGGATAATTGGAGCGCGGCGCTATTTCCCTGCCGTGTAACTGAATTCGGAAAATTCCGCGTATTGGCCGGAATGATCGTACGCCAGCTCTGGCAGCGCCACCTTCATGGTTTTGGTGCGCCCGAGGTCCGCCCACTTGGAGGTGAAGCCGGTTGGTTTCACCAGTTTGAGCTCTTCGGGACGATTGGTGACCGGGTTGCGTATTTGTTCCAGCGCCACTTCCACCAAATCGCCGATACGTACGCGGCTCTTGAGGCCGTCGATCTTCATGTTGATGCGGGCGAAGACCGGATCGCAAATCTTCGAGGCCACTGCGGCGAAAATGCGCCACGGGCCGCCTTCCCTGCCGCTCACCAGGGCAAGCATCGCATCGCGTTGCGACTCGTCGGCGCGTTTTTCGATGACCGGCTGCCAGGTGACATTCCCCTGATGCAAGGGACCGGGTGCGTGGCCGCAGATGCCGAAACTGAGATCGTCGAGCCGCGTTTTGCCGAAGCGGCCGCGATCGACGTGCCACATATAAACCCCGTCGCAGGTGCCATGGGTCGGTGGCGCATCGAAGCTGCACGGGCATCCCCAATCGCAGTTACAGGCGCCCAGAAGCTGACCCTTTAGAGTCCAATCGGCTGCCATATCTTTCCTCCTGCTCCGATGCGCAACTTTAGTCGATTATTGCAGGAAGGCAACCTGACGCCACGCCGCCAGCCGCCGACATTTGATCCAAACTCTAGAGATCGGAGGTTAAAACAGTTTGGATTTAAATCAGATCAGCATTCCAATTCCCGCCATAATCGCGATGCTCACCAGCAACCAGAAGCCCTCGACCGCCAAGTCAGCGAGCGCCGCGCGTGGCCCGGCCACGTAAACCCGCACGTGGTTAGGATGCAGGAAGCGCGGCACCATAACCAACTGTGCGCCACATTGTCGGCAGATATGGCGGAAGCCAAAGCGCATCGGCGCGCCGCACTCCGGGCAGGACAGGGCGATCCGCGCCATCGAAACATGTGAGTATTTCGCCGGTGATGGTCGTTGCCACTGAGGCAGGTGCGATGGACTATTTGTGAGACTCGCTCCGCATCGCCAACAGAACCGCGCATCCGCATGATGAGCCTGAGCTGCACAATGAGCGCAGGTCGGAAAGGTTTGGCTTAGCCGCTCAGGGGCGCTCACCATGTCGGTTACCCTCTACTCGCGATAGATAGGCCTGACGCGATACTCGTGGGCGCCACGGTCGTAGTCTTGCGCATTCGCTTCCCCGGTCAATGGATGAGTCGAAGTTTCCGCTTACCCGCTTGTCTTGACCTTATCCGCACGTCGATAGTTGCCCCGATCGTTTATGCTCAGCGGGAAGCAGGGTCAATGCAGCGGGCTATTAGCTCATCGAAGTGGGCCGGCATGGCACCGCCTTGCTTGGCTTGGTTCGGGGACGTTGCATCGATGATGGATGCGGAGCTACGCAAATGTGCATGGATTTGGAGTGAAAATGGTGGGCAGGGAGTGAATCGAACACTCGACACGAGGATTTTCAGTCCTCTGCTCTACCGACTGAGCTACCTGCCCACCGAGATTCTAAAGCGCAGCCCTTCATTGCTAGCTTTCCGCGAGATGGGTTGCAACTATGCGGACGATTTCGTCGCGGAAATCGCGGATTGTTTTCGCGATTCACTCGCGCAGCGACCGGATTCGCGCCTCCACAAAATCGATCACCCGGCTTTCCAGATTGGCATTATCCAGCCGATCGATCTCCTGGATCCCGGTGGGGCTGGTGACGTTGACCTCGGTCAGGAAGTCGCCGATCACGTCGAGGCCGACGAAATATAGCCCGTCGCGCTGTAAGCGCGGCTTCAACGCAGCGCAGATTTGCCGGTCGCGTACGCTGATTTCGCTTTTTACGCACAGCCCGCCGACATGGATGTTGCCGCGATTCTCGCTCGGCAGCGGAACCCGCAATGTCGCTCCGATCGGTTCGCCGTCGAGCACGATGATCCGTTTGTCGCCGTTGCGAATCTCGGGGATGTAACGCTGCCCCATGATCAGCCGGGTCTCGAACCGGGTGACGGTTTCGAGAATCGCGTTGAGGTTGCGATCGTTGCGGCTCGCCAGAAACACGCCTTCGCCGCCATGCCCGTCAAGCGGTTTCACCACCGCTTCGCCGCCCTGTTCTTCGATGAAGCGCTTCAGACCCGCGATGCTCGAAGTCACCAGCGTAGGCGGAATCACTTCAGGAAAGTTCAGGGTGTAGAGTTTTTCGTTCGCTTCACGCAAGCCGGCCGGATGGTTCAGCACGAACGTCCGGCGGCTGTCGATCAGACTGAGCAGCATCGTCGCGTAGAGGTAGGCCGCATCGGCGGGCGGATCCTTACGCATGAAGATCGCATCGAACGAGTCGAGCGGGTACTCGCCGCCGCGGTCGAGAAATCGATAGTGGGTTTCCTCGCGCATCACCTCACATCGCCGGGCAAACCCGACCGTGCCGCCGCTGTGCGCGAAAAGATCCCGCAGGCCGAGGAAGTACAGATCATGCCCCCGCTTGAGCGCCTCGAGCATAAAGACGAACGTGGTGTCCTTATAAGGATCGATCTTCTCCAGTTCGTCCATCACGAACGCGAATTTGTATGGCACCGGTCTAACTCCCTCCCTCAGCTTCATCGAGCGCCGCCGTGGCGATCGCGATCGCGGCGAGCGCGGCGGTTTCAGTTCGCAGACGCGTCGATCCGAGTCCGGCGGAGATGAATCCCGTGTGGTGGGCCGCCTCGATCTCGGATCGCTCGAAACCGCCCTCGGGCCCGCATGCGACGACTAACTTTCCGATCCGCGCGCCGTGAAGTGCGCGTGCGATCGATGGCGCTCCGTGGTCGCAAATAATCGCGGCGGAACCCGCTTCGCGATCGGCCAGCATCCGGGCGAACGTCACCGGCGATCTTATCATCGGCACCCCCGGCGCGAGACTCTGTTTCGCGGCCGCAATCGCGAGCCGTTCCCATCGTTGCATGCGCTCGGCGCCGGTGTGATCGATCTGACTACGGGCGGATATCATCGGCCGAATTTCCGCTACCCCCAGTTCGACCGCTTTTTCGATCAAAAAATCCATTCGCGGTCCTTTGATAATCGCAACCGCCAAAATTATCGGCGTTCTGACGCGATCCGCAGTTTTGTGTTCGATTTCGATCATGGCCTGCTCGCGATCGATACTGCCAATATGGCCGGAGAACTCACCGATAGCGGGAACGACGACGGCTACCTGATCGCCTGGCGTCAGCCGCATCACGTCGCGCAGATGATGCAGCTCGCCGCCCCGCACCAGCGCGACGGTGCCGCCGTCGCTGGCGATCTCGGCCAGGAACCGCGGCGGCGTCTTCATCGTTGCAAAACCAAGGTGGCCCATCCGCGATCCGTTAGCTCATCGGCCAGCCGAAGCTTATTCCCATATTTTTCCAGTACCAGGTCACGTTCCCGCTTCAGAATTCCGCCTAGCACCAGATGGCCGCCCGGACGCATCAGCCTGATCAGCGCGGGCGCGAGTTCGATCAGGATCGAACCCAGTATGTTAGCCGCGATCAGATCGAACTGCCGTTTGAACGTGGTGACCGGGGCGGTCGACAAGCGAATTCCCGTGACGCCGTTCAGCTCAAGATTTTCCCTGGCGTTTTCAATCGCTATCGGATCGGAATCGATCGCCACTATCCGCGCCACGCCGAATAGATGCATCGCGATCGCCAGTATGCCGGAACCGCAACCGACGTCGAGTCCGTCGCGAACCCGATGACCGTCGCACAGCCGCTCGATCATCCGCAGTGCGCCGGCCGTCGATCCGTGATGGCCGGTGCCGAAACCCTGGCCGGGGTTAATCACCAGCCGCATCCGTCCGCGCCGTTGAGTCTCGCTCCACGGCGGTGCGATCAGCAAACGACGGCCCATCGCGAATGGCTTGAACCGTGTCATCCAGCGCGTGGACCAGCCGGGATCGACGATGCGCACCGTTTGCGGCGCGCGATCCCGATCCACGAAGCCGCCGGCCAGCAGCGCACGGTGAATCCGCGATAACCGTGAGGGCGTGATATGATCGAAGTATGCTTCCAGCTTTACGATCGGATCGCGATGACGCTTGCGGCCGTTAGTTGGTGACGGAGGGGGCTCGTTCCATGAAGTTGCGGTCGCGGCAATACGACCACGGCCGAGGTTTACCGCGCATCCGAGCGCACCATGGGCCATCAGGATACCGGCAGCCTCGTCAGCTATCGCGGACGGCACCGCAAAGACCGTTTTGTCATAGGCCGGAGCCTGGCGACTTAAGTTCGATGACATCCACTTTCCCCCGCGGTCGAATATTGCATCAGAAATCGCCGGTTGCGAGATGGCGGGAGTGGTCGCGGGACATTGCGCAAGTTCCCGCGCGAAGATTCGCAGGCGAAGGTTGTCGAAAGATCGTTTCGCGGCCATTGAGGGGCTTCACGCCACGCGATTAGACTCATACGAGCGAGGACAGGGCGGCGGCACTGCTTAATATTGCTCATCGCGGGGCGAGCGGGACCTGCCCCGAGAACACGATCGCGGCCTTCGGCGCGGCAATCGAGGGCGGGGCCGATTGGTGTGAACTGGACGTCCGTCTCAGCCGCGATGGCGAGATCGTTGTCATCCACGACGAGAAAGTCGATCGCACCACCGATGGAAGCGGACTGGTGGCCGGGATGACCGTGGCCGAATTGAAACGGCTGGACGCGGGAAGCTGGCTCGATACGAGCTTCCACGGCGAGCGGATTCCGATGCTGAGCGAAGTATTTGAGGCGGCGGGCAAGCGATGTGGTTTGAATATCGAGCTTAAATCAGGCGCAACAGAGGGTCCGGTTTGCGCTATGATTGCAAAGCGTGCCGCCTATGAGACCACTATCGTTTCAAGTTTCGATTGGAGTGCGCTGGCGCGGGTGCATCGGATCGATCCCGCGATCAAGCTCGGGGTCCTGGCCGACAGGGACGGATCGATGATCGAGACGGCGCGCGTGCTGGGAGCCCACGCTATTCATCCACGATACGACTTGGTGGGCGAGAGTTTGTGTGCGCTGGTCCATCGCGATGGGTGCAAGGTGCTGGCCTGGACGGTTGACGATCCCGATTTGATGCGGCGGCTGGCGGCGGCCGGGGTCGATGGCATCATGACGAACTATCCTGCACGGCTGAGAGCAGCGACCGGCTGATGGCCCGCTTCGCACAGGATAAAATTGAAGAACTGCGCGAGCGCGCCAGTATCATCGAGGTAGTCGGGGCGCACGTTCGTCTCAAGCGCGCGGGACGCAATCACGTCGGCCTGTGTCCATTCCATAACGAGAAAACACCGTCATTTTCAGTTAATGCCGAACGCGGTTTCTTCCATTGCTTCGGCTGCGGAGTCGGCGGCAGCATCTTCGACTTCGTGATGCGAATCGAAGGGCTGACTTTTCCAGAGGCGGTCGAATCGCTGGCGCGCCGATACGGCGTGACGCTCCCCGTAGCAAGTGGCGCGGTGGGTCCGCCCGCCGGTGAACGTGACGCGATGTTTCGCGCCAACCAGTTCGCAGCCGAGTTATTCAGTCATCTATTGTGGAAAACGCCGGCCGGTGAAGCGCCGCGGAAATATTTGGCTTCGCGATCGATCGGCACGGAAGCGGCTCGTAATTTCATGATCGGACTGGCGCCTGCCCAGGCTGGAGTGCTGGCGAATGCGCTTAAGCGCCGCAACCTTCTCGACGGTGCGATCAAGACCGGTCTGGTGCGCCGCGAGGGCGATAACTTGCGCGATCTGTTCATCGGACGCCTGATGTTTCCGATTCGCGATCCGCAGGGCCGGGTAGTGGCCTTCGGGGGCCGGGTGCTGGAAGATCGGCTGCCCAAGTATATCAACTCGCCGGAATCGCCGATCTACTCAAAGTCGAAAAATCTCTACGGGTTGTATGAAGCGCGGCAGACGATCGGCCGGGCTAACCGGGCAGTGGTGGTGGAAGGATATCTCGACGCGATCGCGGTCGCGCAGGCCGGTTTTCAGGAGGTGGTCGCGAGTCTCGGTACTTCGTTAACGGTCGAGCAGTTGCGGATGCTGGGGCGCTATACGCGAAATATTATCGCCTGTTTCGACGGCGATCCCGCGGGCCGCAAGGCCTCGCTGCGTGCGCTGGAGACTTTCCTGGCCGCCGGGCTGTTGGGCCGCGGATCATTTCTGCCCTCCGGTTTCGATCCCGATACCTTGATTCAGCAGCGCGGCGCGCAGGCGTTTGCCGATCTGATCGACAAAGCGGAATTGCTGATGGACTTTTTTGTCCGCGAAGAGGCGGCGATGGCGCGCGGCTCGGTTGAAGGGCGGGCGCGCGCGGCTGAGCGGGTATCCGACATACTGCGCATGGTGACCAATCCCTTCGAATTCGATTTGCTTACCCGCAAGGCGAGCGAACTGCTGGGGGTCAACGAGCAGGTTTTTCGGACTCAAGGACGCAAGCCCAACCGCGTGGGACCCGCCCAATCCACCTCGAATCAGGTTCGCAATCCACAATCGCTGCCGGCTGGCGATGCGGTGGCGCAGGCGGAAACGGGCATCCTGATGGTCGCGATAATGCGGCCCGAACTACGCGCTGAGATTGCTGAAATGCCCGATGTTGCCGAATTCAAGGATCCGGCGCGGGCGCTGCTGCTGGATGGAATATGTCATCTCACTGCAGACGATGGCGCGATTGATGAATGGTTGGCGGAACGGCTTTCGGAAGAGGAGCGCAGCCGCCTGAGCCGATTGGCGATTGGAGCGCAGCTCGACGATCCCGATTCGGCGCGGGCGCTGCTCAAGGATTATATGGAGGCTCTCAAACGGCATAGGATCGCGCGGGAAATCGACGTTCTCAGGCGTTCGGTGCACGATGCGCATGATGAGGAATCGGCGGCGCGCCATACACAGGCTCTGATCGCGCTTCGGCGCCGCGCACCGAATGACGACCTCGCTTGAAATGAAACTTCATTGGAATGGCCGGAACCCTTAAACCCGGCGCTTAAACTTGGTACGATCACGGCGTTCGATGCCTGCGCAAGGGCCCATAGCTCAGCTTGGTTTAGAGCTGCCGGCTCATAACCGGCTGGTCCCAGGTTCAAATCCTGGTGGGCCCACTTTCATTGGAAGGTTCGTATACTTCATTGGAAGGTTTGTATTTGTGAAAGGTTTGAACTCACGGCGCCGGTGGTTTTACAAGACCGGCGCCGGTTCATACATTGGAGGATCAATTGCGTGAAGAAATAGGCCGGTTGATTTCATTGCAGAACCTCGACCGGGAGCTGCATGAATCGACCGCGAAACTCGCGGCTGTGACACAAGGGGTCGATAAGCTGCGCGAGGAGACTGCGGCAGCCGCTATCGAAATCGAGCGTCTTACCGCGGAGCAGACCCAGGCGGAACTTGCTCGCCGCCAGCTGGAACGCGATCTGGCCGAGGGCGAAGCGCGAATCCGAAATAGCCGGATGCGCCAGAGCCTGATTCGGAACGAAAAGGAATTGCAGGCGCTCGCCCACGAGATTGAGACGCAAAAGGAAAGCAATCAACGGCAGGAGGCCGAGTTGCTGCAGCAGATGGAAGCGGCCGAGCCGCGTATCGCACGGCTGCGCGAGCTTGGCGAGACGCTCGAAAAGAGTCGCACTGAGCTTGCCGCCGCTGAAAAAGAGATCGCCGGCAGGGCAGAGGAGCTAAAGGAATCGATGCGCAAGCGGCGCGTCGAGCGCGACCTGCTCGCGGCGCAAATCGATGGTACCCTGCGGGCGCGATACGAGATGATTTTCAGCCGCCGCGGTGGGCTGGCGGTGACGCTGGCGCGCGGCGGTACCTGTCAGGGATGCCGCATGCGCTTGCCGCCGCAGATCTACAATGAGATCCAGAAGTTCCAGCAGATACACGCCTGTCCCAACTGCCAACGTATCCTGTACTTCGAGCCGGCTGTCGAAACTTGATTGCATAGCGGTCCACAGCTCCATGCTATGATGGCCGTGGCCGGAGTAGGCTGGGCGATCGCCCCGTGACGGGGAGGAAAGTCCGGGCTCCACAGGGCAGGGTGGCCGCTAACGGCGGCGCGGCGCGAGCCGCGGAAAGTGGCACAGAAAATATACCGCCCATCGGGTAAGGGTGAAAAGGTTGGGGTAAGAGCCCACCGGCGCGCGGGTGATCGCGCGTGCATGCCAAACCCCACCTGGAGCAAGACCAAATAGGAGGGATGGGTGGCCCGCTCGAATCCCTCGGGTATGGTCGCATGAGCCGGCGAGCAATCGTCCGGCCCAGAGGAATGATCGCCGCCCGTAAGGGTAACAGAACCCGGCTTACAGGCTCACTCCGGCCTTTATTTTCGTTTACGCCGCGGCGTCTTTCCGCTCGCGCGCCGGTGCGCCCTCTCGGGGCCGCGATCAGACGCGATGCCGCCACGAACGAGATACGCTCCGATTCGTTTCAAGGTATTCAAATCGCCTACTTCGCCGGGAATTTCAGGGACAGCCATCACCTCCATATCAGCCGCGAGCGCTTCGGCAAATGTCTTCACTCGCGCGCGGTCATTTCGCAGCCGCTCTCGATATTCATTTAGATAGGCGACTGCCGCCCGCAGCTCCCGATTATGATTCGCGCTACCTCCTGGAGTCGAACGCAGCGGCAGATGCGGCGTGCTGCGCCGGCTTGCGGCCGGCTCGCGCCAGGCCTCTTCGTCGAGATATCGATTTACGATGATCGCCACCGGCGCGAGTTTTTCGCGATGCAACTCCTCGATAAGTTCGCGCACCTGTGCGAGGCGGTCTGGTTCTGCGGTGGTCACGATCACGAAATGGACAGTGGGCGAGCGGAGCATCGCCTCGGCTTTGCGGAAGCGATCGGTCAGCGCCGCGGTAGCCGCGGCAGCCGAGGTAAAGAAATCGGCAATCGATGAAAGCACCTTGCCGCCGGCAAAGATTTCCAGCTCGCGCATCACGAAACGGGCCGCGCGACTGGCAATCTTGAAGGCCAATCCGGCGCCAGGTACAGCAGGGCTCGCAAGCAGGTAGCGCGCGGCGCCCGACTCGAGCAGTTGCACCAGGCGGCCTGGAGCCTGGATAAATTCGAAGGCATGAGCGGCGGGTGGCGTATCCACGATGGCCGCGTCGAAACGTCCCGACGCGCGAATTTCATAGAGCTGCTCAAGCGCCGCGTACGCATCGGAGCCGGCGAACCGGCCCGCCAATGTGCGATAGAATCCGTTGGCGAGTATTCGATCACGCGTGGCCGGGTCCGGTATGAACTGCTCCACCAGTCCATCCCATTGACGCTTGACGTCGAGCACCATCGCCGACAGCCGCAGCTCACGATCCATACCTGCGCGCTTGAGCCGATCGGGATTTAGCCGCGTGGGAACTCCGTCAAGGGTGTGCAATCCGAGCGCATCGCGGAGACGGCGCGCCGGATCGATCGTGATCAAGGCGGTCTCAGTTCCAGCCTGGGCGCAAGCCACTCCCAATGCCGCAGCGATAGTGGTCTTCCCGACGCCGCCCGCGCCAAGCACGATCATAGTATGACCTGGGCTGAGCAGTTTCTTAATCAACCGGCGAATTCCAACCGAGCAGGCAGCATCGGATTGCGGATTAGGATATCATTTACCGCTCCACATCGCATCGTCTGGGTTTCTCCGAAGATGGCCTTGCAATGAAGACGTCTCAAGCTGACTATGTTTCTGACGCTTATCCTGCCCGATGATAGTGCCCAGTCTGAATTCGCTTCCTGAATTGCCGTATCCAAGTTGCTTAACCATCTTGACCAACGAGAAATCTTCGGTAGCATAGGTTAGTTTACACAATAGTCCCGCCCTCAATGGCCCGCGTGCACTAAGCCGTTAATCTCCGAATAACCAGATCGTAATGCAGAGTGATTAACCGTCCGCTATTGTGAGCGTGTGCCGCATTAGGTCGTCCAATACTGCGGTATATGTCAGTGCCCGGCAGTTATATGGAAAGTGATGAGTAATACTGCTATCAGTGAAGGTCCACAAGCATCAGCTTTGAAAGCATCGGTGTGGAAAGCCTTCAGCAGTAGCCTCCGCGCCAACGTGCTGGCTGAGATTGGTGTTCAGACTTTGCGGGTGAGTGGCACAATAGTGCTGGCTCGCATCCTTCATCCTTCGGATTTCGGCATCTACAAAGCACTATTTGTAGTCGCCACGATCGCGATTCTGTTTACCGAGGGTGGCCTTCCGGACGCACTCATACAACGCAAGGAAATTTCCCCCGCGCACGAGGCTACGGCTTGGTGGCTGAGCCTTGGGTTAGTGTCGGTGATAAGTGGTTCATTGTATTTCGTGGCCCCTTATATTGCTTCGGCTATGCGAATGCCGGCATTGACCTTCGATATCCGGCTTTTATGTATTCCGATTCTGTTGGAAGGGCTCTCGAGCATCCCTAACGCCCGTTTAAGACGGAAGCTTAAGTTTTCTGATTTGGCACTGGCGGATGTGTTCGCGGAGATTACCTTCCTGGCGGTGGCTTTGGCGCTGATCGCGGGCAATTATGCGCGATATAGCCTGGCGGGCGGACTGGCTGCTCGCTATGGCGTCCACGCGGTGACGGTCTGGTCACGTGATACTTACATACCGAAGTCGCTCCCCAGTATAGCTGCCGCCAGGGACTTAACGCGCTTTTCTGTGACTGCCATGGCGGCTTCGCTGGCGATCACGTGTGCTTCCAATGCGGACTATATTCTGGTTGGCCGTTTATTGGGCAGCGAAGCTCTCGGGATTTATACGATTGCCTGGGACGTGCTTAAGTTCGTCAGCGCGCGGGTCCATCGAATTGCCACACGGGTCCTGTTCCCAGCATTTTCGCGGCTTCAGGACCATGACGACGAATTATCTAGAGCTTACGTCAGGCTACTGGGGTTGCTCGCGCGCATCGTGCTGCCGATAACCCTGATGGCGGTGGTCGCGGCTCCGGAAATGGTCACCGGGATTTACGGTCCGCAGTGGATCGCCGCGGCAATGCCGGTCCGCTTGCTGGCTCTGGGCATGGCGTTATTCGGATTACGCGAAGGTATCGGCACGATTTACTACGCGAAGGGCCATCCAGCCATCGACATTTATCTGAATGGGGGGCGGTTCCTGTTAATTATAGTTATCGTGGCGGGATTATCTCGTTTCGGCCTGCCCGCAGTTGCGGCCGGTGTAAGTGTGCTGGAAGGCTTTGTAGGAGTGATAGGGATAACAATCGCGAGCCGTCTCATTCATCTGAATATCTGGCGTCTGCTGGTTAACTCGATGCCAAAGGTGGCTTATCTGATGGTCTTGTTTTTGCCGGTGATGATATTGGCGAAGCTGCTGGTCTTGCATCTGGGTGCGAGTGGCCCGCAAGCGCTGGTCATCATTGTCATTCCCACAGGTTTGGCGTTCTTGATGGTTAATCGACCGCTCCTGCGTCAAATTATTTCGTAAATTGCGTTAGCTCCGCGTAGTAGCTGAAGGCGGGTGGCGGGATGATTTGTCAGGCTTGTTCGACGTTTGAGGGTGGCGGCGGCTGACGGAACTGGCTCTTGTCGTTGCCCAGCGCGATCCAGGCTTCGACCTCGCGCCGTTCGCGATCGAGAAATCGCGCGATCGCCTCGCGCAGTCCCCCATGCGCAATATAATGGGCGCTGCGCGTCAACGCCGGATTAAACCCCCGTAACCATTTGTACTCGCCGCCCGCGCCCGGCTCGAAACGCTTGAGTCCATGGGCGATACAGTGCTCGATCGACGCGTAATAGCATACGTTGAAGTGTAAGAAGCGTAGATCCTGGAAGCATCCCCAGTAACGCCCGTACATCACGCCGGCTTTCTGCAGGTTGAAGGTACCGGCCACCAGCTCGGATCCGCGCCAGGCCCCCACAAATGTAATGTGACGCTTGAAGATTTGGCGGGCCAGCTCAAAAAATTTCGGGGTCAGGTACTGCCGTCCCCAATAAAGTTTGTCGATCGTCGAGCGGTAAAGCTCGAACATCGGGCGGAACATATCGTCGGGGATCTCATCGGCGTGCTGAATTCGAATGGTGACGCCCTGCTCGTTAAGCGCAGCGCGTTCGTGGCGAATCGCCGCCCGCCGCTTGTGCTTCAACTGAAGCAAATAATCATCGAAGCTGGCAAATGATTGATTCTGCCAATGGTACTGATAACCGAGTCTTCCCAGAAAGCCAATTTCGGCCAGCGCCTCGGCCTCGTCCTCAGCGCAGAAGTTGACGTGGACCGATGAAAGCTGGTTTTCCGAGCATAGCGCGATCAGAGCGCGGCCCAGCGTCGCAATTATCGCGCTGCGATTGGTCCCGGCGGCGGTCAGCAGCCGGCGTCCGGTATGCGGGGTGAACGGCACGCCCGCCATCAGCTTAGGATAGTAGCTGAGACCGGCGCGCTCGGCCCCTTCGGCCCATCCGTGATCGAATACGAACTCGCCCATGCTGTTGCTCTTGAGATAAAGCGGGCAGGCGCCGATCAGCCGTTGATTGTCGCGAATGGTGACGTGGCACGGCTTCCAGCCGGTCTTGCGCACCGCGCTGCCCGATTCCTCCATCGCGAACAGCCAATCCCAGTCGACGAATGGCGAATCGTCATCGGTGAGCAACGCGTTCCATTCTTCACGTGGAACGTCAGCAATCCTGTCGATGATAACGATTTCGGGGTTTATCGAGGTGCGGGCCGCCACACCTGAAGTTTAATCGCCGGTACGCTCCGGGCAAAGAGGCGTTCAAAGAAGTTCTGCTGGACTCGCCCCATCGACCTTAAATTTTGCTATCCTTGATCAAGGTCGATGATGATCGATACGACAACGGTCGGGGCGCCGAAAACGGTTTTCCATTTGATCGGCAGCCCGCGGAGATCGCCAACCTCACAGGGTGGGGCGATCAACAATGGATCCGGCGACGATCGCCAGGGACAGGGCGGCACCGTCACCGAGAAAAGGGTCAGAGAGCAATCCAAGACCAAGCGCCCACCGTTATATAGAGTGATTTTACTCAACGATGACTACACGCCAATGGAGTTCGTGGTCGACGTTCTGAAAATGGTTTTCCATAAGACGCACGCGGAAGCGACTCGTATCATGCTGCATGTGCATCAGAACGGAATGGGCGTGGCCGGGGTGTATCCGTTCGAGATCGCCGAGACGCGGGTGCGCACGGTCGAGGAACTTGCGCGGCAGCACGAATATCCATTGAAATGCGTGATGGAGAAGGCGTGAGTTCGGGATCGGCGCCTTCGTGGTTATAATCGAAGCATGGCATCTTCAGGTGTGATGATAAGCCGCGAGTTACAGGTGACCTTGCAGCTCGCGATGACTGAGGCGGCCAATCGCAGGCATGAGTTCGTCTGTCTGGAGCATCTGCTGTATGCGATGCTGCATGATGCGACCACCAGCAATATCATTCGCCATTGCGGGGCCGATCTGGACAGTTTGAAACTCAAGCTGCTGCTCTATCTCGACCATGAGGTCGAGCAGTTGCCGCAAGATGAAAAAGTGTCGCCGCGTTATGCGCTGGGCGTGCAGCGCGTGCTGCAGCGTGCGGCGCTGCATGTGCAGTCGTCGGGACATCAGGAGATTAACGGCGGCAACGTGCTGGTGGCGCTTTTCCATGAGAGCGAATCGCAGGCCGCCTTTTTGCTGAATGAGGCGGGCGCAACGCGTTTCGATGTGATCAACTTCATCTCGCATGGAGTTTCGAAAATTGGCGCCGACGATGAGGCCCTGGAGGCGTCCGGAGCCGAAGAAGATCACGAGCCTGAGCCGGAACACGAAGATGAAGAGGCCGAGCGCAAAGTATCGCCCGCGAAGGCGCTGCGCACTTACGCAGTCAACCTGACCGAGAAAGCGGCCAAGAGTCAGATCGATCCTCTGGTCGGACGCAAGCCGGAGATCGAACGCGCGATTCATGTTTTGTTGCGGCGGCGCAAGAACAATCCGATCTTCGTTGGTGAGGCGGGTGTAGGCAAAACGGCGTTGGCCGAGGGTCTCGCGCTGGCGGTGCATAAGGGTGAAGTGCCGGCGGCGCTCAAGGACGTGCAAATCTACGCGCTGGATATGGGCGCGCTGCTGGCGGGAACCCGTTTCCGCGGCGATTTCGAGCAGCGGCTCAAGGCGGTGATCAAAGCCGCTACGGGGGACAAGCGCTGCGTGCTGTTCATCGACGAAATCCATACCATCGTCGGCGCGGGCAGCGCCTCGGGATCGACCATGGACGCCTCCAACCTGCTCAAACCGGCACTGGCTTCGGGCGACTTGCGATGCATCGGATCGACCACCTATCAAGAATACAAACGTTCGTTCGATCGCGACAAGGCGCTGGCGCGGCGCTTCCAACGAATCGACGTGGCCGAGCCCACCGAGGAAGAGGCGGTACAGATTCTTAACGGGCTTAAGAGCTACTACGAGAAACATCACAACGTCCGTTATACGTCGGCCGCATTGCGCGCCGCGGTTGAACTTTCATCGCGCTATATCAACGACCGCTTCCTGCCCGACAAGGCGATCGATGTGATGGACGAAGCCGGGGTCGCGGCCCATCTGCGAAGCAAAAACAGCGAGACCGTTACGGTCGGCTTGCGCGACTCCGAGCGCACGGTGGCGCGGATGGCAAAGATTCCGGAGCGCACGGTCTCGGCTTCCGATCGCACGCGGCTACAGAATCTGGACGAAGAATTAAAAAAGGTGGTGTACGGCCAGGAGCCGGCGATCGAGGCGGTTGCGCGCGCGATCAAGCTGGCCCGCTCAGGCCTGTCGCATCCGGATCGTCCGGTTGGCGCATTCCTGTTCGCCGGTCCTACCGGAGTGGGCAAGACCGAGGTGGCAAAGCAACTCGCGCGCGTGATGGGCGTGGAGTTTTTACGCTTCGACATGAGCGAGTACATGGAGCGCCACACGGTTTCGCGCCTGATTGGCGCACCGCCGGGATATGTCGGCTTCGATCAGGGCGGACTGCTCACCGATGCGGTGAACAAGACGCCGCATTGCGTGGTGCTGCTGGATGAAATCGAAAAGGCGCATCCGGATGTGTTCAATCTCCTGCTGCAGGTGATGGACCATGCGACGCTGACCGATAACAACGGGCGGAAGTCGGATTTTCGCAACGTGACGCTGGTGATGACGACCAATGCGGGAGCGCACGAATTGCTCCGCAACGTGATCGGATTTGGCAAGGATATCAAGGGCGGCAATCCGCAGAATATAATCGATAAAATGTTCGCGCCGGAGTTCCGCAACCGATTGTCGGCGGTGATCGATTTTGCGCCGTTAAGTCCGATCACGATGGAACGCGTGGTCGATAAATTTATCGGCGAGTTGTCGGATCGGCTCAAGCCGCAGAAGGTCACGCTCGAGGTATCGCCGGCCGCACGCAAGTGGCTGGCCGAACGGGGTCACGATCCGCACTTCGGCGCGCGTCCCCTGAGTCGGCTGATCGAAACCGAAATCTCACGCCAATTGGCCGACGAAGTATTGTTCGGACGTCTGTCGAAGGGCGGCAAGGTCGTAGTGGATCTCTTTGATAATAAGCTGACCTTTGAATTTGCGGGCGCGGATGCCGGCGCGGGTGCGGTGCCGGCGGCGACCTGATTCATCTGTCTTACTGGGGAGTTGTTTGCCCCGGCGGTTCAGGCGGCTTATTCTTATCCGGCGGGCCGCGAAAACCATGCCCCAGAAGTGATCACGTGGCCATTACCACTCCCAACCTGTTGACGCTGGCTCGAATCGCCACCGCGCCATTTTTGATCTACTTGCTATGTTTCACCGGTCCTACTGCATCCGCGGTGGCGGCGTTACTGTTTTTCTGCGCAACGATCAGCGACTATCTCGACGGATATATCGCGCGCAGCTACGGATCAGGCAGCACCCTGGGCAAGTTTCTCGACCCGCTGGCCGACAAGATCGTGGTGACGGCGGTGTTGATCATGCTGGCTGGGATGCCGCGCGCACCACATGTGCCGGCCTGGATGGTGGCGGTGCTGGTCATTCGAGAGATCATGGTGACAGGCCTGCGAGCGGTGGCGGCGAGCGAGGGCGAGATCATCGCGGCGGGTGAGCTCGGTAAATATAAAATGGCGCTGCAATCGATCGCGGTTCAGGGTTTGCTGATTCACTACACCTACTTCCATGTTAATTTTTTTGCCGCTGGGATGTTCGTGTTGTGGATCGCGATGATCGTGAGCATCTGGTCGGGGCTGGATTACTTCATCAAGGCACGGGGAGTTTTGCGGCCCAAGGCGCCCCAGCAGGCAGTAAAAAGGGCGGCGATTTGACATCGTCTCGATGGGCAGATATTCGTTTTAGTTCACTTCTGGAGCGCGAGCGGGTGTAGCTCAGTTGGTAGAGCGTGTGCTTGCCAAGCACAAGGTCGTCGGTTCGAAACCGATCACCCGCTCCAGTAAATCTTTTTCGTTCTCACGCTGGCTTCATTAACGCCGTGTGCCGAATAATCGTTTGTTGGATAGATCGGAGAGGGTGATGAGAGTTTCGGCTTTGGTGTCCAGCCGTTTCATTCCCGGTCAGCTTGCGCTGGCCGGGATTTTGTTTTTAGGCGGGTGCACGCCCGCCAATATCAGTCCGGGCCGCACCGCCAGGCCGGCGATTGTGCGGCGTCCCACCCAGATCGTGGTTCATGAATTCGCGGTTTCACCCGCCGAGTTGGCGAAGGACCGCCGCGTGCTCAGCCACGCCCATCGAGCGGCAATACGCAAACAGGAACAGTTGCAACGCAATGAAGTGCAGCTCGCTCACGAAGCGGCCAAAGCGCTGGCCGACGATCTGGTAAAAGAGCTGACGCCGCTCGGCTTCAAGGTGCGGGTGATCCCTCGCGGCACTGCCGTACCCGAAAGCGCATTGGTAATTGATGGGCAATTTGTCGACGTGGATGAGGGCAGCCGGCTGCGGCGGCTGGTGATCGGTTTTGGTGCGGGAGCCTCGAAGCTCGATACCAGAGTTGAGGTCACACAGGCTACCGGTGGCGAACCGAAGCAGCTTTTAAGTTTTGCAACTCATGCTGACAGCGGCAAAATGCCGGGTGCGGCGGTCACGATGGGGGCAGGCGTGGCGGTGGCGGGCGGACTGACGGCGGCGACGATGTTAACCAGCGGCGGGATGGCCGGGGTGAAGACTTATCTATCGACGATCGACAGTCTCGCTGACTCGACCTCCAAACAGATCGCCGCGTATTTCTCGCAATATGCCGCGAAACAGAAGTGGATCAGGCAGGATCAGGTGCAGCAGGTTGACTACGCGAGTCCGAAGTAGCGGCCTCGAACCAACAGATGGCTAACGGATGTATTCGAGCAGGCCGCGGCGGATGATGCCTCCGAGATACGGAATAAGTTCGCCCACCGAGGGCAGCTCGGCGACCGTTACCCAACGATAGCCAGTATGTTCATAAGGCCGGAGCCGGACCGGGCCCGGCTCGCCGTGCAGCCGGCATGCATAGAGCGCCTGGATGTACGGATCTTCAGGCGTTTTGTGCAGTGCGACGATCCGATCGATTTCGGCGGCAAGGCCGGTTTCCTCGACGATCTCCCGCAGCAGGCACTCCTCGATACTTTCGCCCAGCGCCAGATGCCCGCCCGGCAGATCCCAGCATCCGGGCCGATAGGTCATCTCCGGGGCGCGCTTGAGAATCAGAATTTTTCCCTCATGTGCGATCGCGGCATGCGCGCCGAAATAGAACCGATGCTCCGCCATCCTTAACCTCGCGCGCGACCCCATCCGCCGCCGCCCGGAGTTTCGATTCTTATCCGATCTCCGGCCTGCGCAGCGAAGTTACATTTACTCGCCAGCTTCGTGCGGCGGTGGTCGCGAATCATTGAATTGTTACCTGGATGGCCGTCGCCGCCGCCCGCCAGTCCCCACGGCGCAAGCTTTCGCCGATCGGTAAGCAGGCTGACGCTGGAATCGACCAGACATTCGATTTCGCGAATCAAACCATCGCCACCCCTGAACTGTCCGCGGCCGCCGGAGCCGCGCCTGATGCGGTACTCGGTAATCCGCATCGGATAGTACGCTTCGAGCGCCTCGATCGGCGTATTCAGCGTATTGGTCATATGCGTATGGATTCCCGCTGCGCCCGGATGGCCCGGCGCGGCGCCGGCCCCGCCCGCGACCGTTTCGTAGTAGGAGAAATGCCGATCGCGAAAACGATCGTAGCCGCCGGTGGTCAGGTTCGACATCGATCCGGAACTGGCGGCGGGAATCCGATCGGGGAGGGCCTTTGCCAGCGCCCTGAACAAGACGTCGACGATTCTTTGTGAAGTTTCCACGTTGCCACCGGCGACCGCGCAAGGGGGCAGGGCGTTAACGATCGTACCCGGCGGCGCGATTACGCGAATCGGACGCATCAACCCTTCGTTCGGCGGCACCGCTTCGGCCGCCAGACACTTCATCACATAAAACGCCGCCGACAAGGTGATCGCATAGTTCGCGTTGACCGAACCGCGCACCTGCGCGGCGCTGCCGGTAAAATCCACTCGCGCCCGTCCGCCGCGAAGCTCGATCGCCACGCGCAGCCGAATCGGCCCGGTGCCGAAGCCGTCGTCGTCTAGAAAATCCTCCGCGCGATAAATCCCGGGCGGTATCTTCGCGAGCGTCGCGCGCATCAGCCGGTCGGCATAATCCTTGAGCGCGTCCATCGCGTCGATCACCGGCTTGCGCCCGATCGAATCGACCAGCGTCAGCAGGCGATCACGGCCAACGTTGAGCGCCGCGATTTGCGCGCGCAGGTCACCTTCGCGTTCGGTGGGGACCCGGGTGTTGGCGAGAAACAGCTCCATCACGTCGCGCGCCGGCTTGCCTTCGGTGACGATCTTCACCGGCGGCAGCCGGAAGCCTTCCTGATAGATTTCGGTCGCCAGGGCCATCGATCCCGGAGCCATGCCGCCGATATCCGCATGATGGGCCCGGTTGGCGGCGAAGGCGAAGGGATGCTTTTGACCGGGAATGAAGATTGGCGTCACCAGCGTGAGGTCCGGCAGATGGGTCCCGCCGGCGAAGGGATCGTTGACGGCGGCGATATCTCTGGGGCGCAGATCGATCCGATCGATCGCGGCGCGCACTGACAACGGAGTCGATCCCAGATGCACCGGAATATGCGCGGCCTGCGCGATCAACTCGCCACGCCCATCGAACAACGCGCAGGAATAATCGCGCCGTTCCTTGATGTTCGGGGAAAAGGCAGTCTGGCCCAGCACCACCCCCATCTCTTCAGCAATCGCGCTGAGGCGGTTGTTCATTACCGCGAGGCCGACCGCGTCGAGTTTCATCACGCCGCCTCCAGATGCAGATTGCCGAAATCATCGACGCGCAGGGTGAACTCCGGCGAGACATAAGCGGTAGTCGAAAGCTCCACGATCACCAGCGGTCCGGCGATTCGCGTATCGCGTCCGAGCGCTTCCCGCGCATAGACCGGCACGGATCGAAGTCGCGCGCCGACCAAAGTGTCGATCTTGTTCACCGGCGCGGGCCGTCCCGATTTCTTTATCCGGGTAGGTGCGAAGGGTTGGTCAGCCGTGCTCGATCGCAAACGAAGATTCACCACTTCAACCGCCGCACCGGGTGTGCTATGGCCGAAACTGCGGCGATGCGCCTCATGAAAGCCTGCGATGAATCCCGGTGTGAGCGCGATCTGCAGTTCGTAGGATTGCCCGAGATAGCGCATGTCGGTCCACAGTTCATGATGAATCGCGCCAGCCTTTGCGCCCTCGTGTATCAATTCGCGCCGGGACCGTTCGATCAGCGGGCGGGCGCGTTTCACGATCTGATCATAACTCGGTGCGCGATCGCGAATCGTAATCGAATACTCGCGGCCGAGCGGCGCACCCAGCGCCCCCCATGCGCATAGCAGGCCAGGATTACGCGGCATCACGATACGTTTTATCCCGAGGTCGAGCGCCAGTTCGCAGGCGTGCATCGGACCGGCGCCGCCAAAAGCCATCAGTGCGAATTCACGCGGATCGAAACCGCGTTCGATCGTGATCAGCCGCACCGCGCGCTCCATGTTGGCGTTGACCACGCGAATGACTCCGCGCGCGGCATGGAGCGGATCGACGCCCATCGCCTTGCCCAGCTTCCCCATCACCTGCGCCGCGCGCCGCGGAAACAGTTCCATGTGGCCGCCGAGGAAGTTTTCGGCCACCAGCCGGCCGGCTATCAGATTGGCATCGGTGACCGTCGGCAGATTGCCGCGCCCATAGCATGCAGGTCCCGGATTCGCGCCGGCGCTCTCCGGCCCAGCGCGCAGCGATCCACCGGCGTCGAGACTGGCGATCGATCCGCCGCCTGCGCCCACCGTATGGATATCGATTACAGGGGTGCGAACCGCGTACCCGGCGGGATAACTAAGGGTGCGGATATGCGCGCGCCGATCGAATAGGGACACGTCGGTCGAAGTGCCACCCATATCGAAGGTGATGAAGCGATTGATACCGATACTGCGCACCAGCGCCGCCGCGCCGATCACGCCTGCCGCCGGACCCGACAGAAGCGTGCGAACCGGCTCCAGCCGCGTTTGCTCGACGCCGGTCGCGACGCCATTGGATTGCATCACCCGCAACCGGGCAGGCTTGAACTGGCGTTCGAGACTTTCCAGATGGGTGACCATTGCGGGCGCGACGTAAGCGTTCACCACGGTGGTGGAAAGACGCTCGTACTCGCGGTATTCGGGCAGGATTCGATGTGAAACCGAGAGCGCAAGCGAAAGTGGTGCGAGCGCGCGTGCGAGGGCGGCCTCGCTTTTTGGATTGGCGTAACAGTGCAGCAGGCAAATTGCGATCGACCGTGCGCCGCTCTGTTTGGCACGGCGGACCGCGCGCGCCAGTTCGGCGCTGCTGAGCGGAGTTTCAATCGCGCCATCGAATAGGGTTCGCTCGCGCACCCCAAAACGTAAGTGGTGCGCGACCAGGGGTTCCGGCCGATCCGGCGCGAGGGCATAGAGATCGGATCGATTCTGCCGCCCAATTTCGATCAGATCCTCGAAGCCTGCATTGGTAAAAATCGCGACCGGGCCGCCTTTCTTTTCCAACAGGACGTTGGTCGCCACCGTGGTGCTGTAGGTGACCTGTGCGGAACTCACGCCATCGAGCATCGCGCGGATGCCCTCGACCACGGCGCGCGCAGGATCGTCGGGGGTCGAGAGCGCCTTATGCACGCGCAGCTCGCCGCCCACCGAGGCAACGATGTCCGTGAAGGTGCCGCCGGTATCGATCCCAACCAGAACGATTTTATTGGCGGGGGCGCGGCGCCCGCGCGCGGCCTTATGCCGCACGGAGCAAAACCTTGAAATTAGAGCGATTCGTCGCGGCCCGGATAGCGGCAATGCCGTCTTCCAGCGGGTAAATCCCGGAAATTAGCGGACGCGGGTCAACTCGTCCGCTGGCGAGCGCTTCGAGCGCCGGCCCAAAGCAGCCGCATCGCGAGCCGATAATCGTTATCTCGTTGATTACCGCCGGTGCGGGATTGAGGGGAGCGGAAGCGGCGGCGGTACTCTTGAGGATCACGCGGCCGCGCGGCCGCACCAGCTCGAGCGCGCGATTGAAACCCTCGGCGCGCCCGGTCGCATCGATTACCAAATCGAAACCGGGCTTCAGTTCGGATTCAAGTGATACTTTAAGTCCGAGCGCGGCTATCCGATCGAGCCGGCTGCGATTATGGCCTGCGATAACCGATGGCAGACGTTCGGCCTTGAGCGCCATCGCGATCAATGAACCCAGCCGGCCATCGCCCAGAATCGCGATCGATTCGGTGGGTTGGATGTGAGTTTGCTCGAAGATTTCATAAGCGGCGGCGAGCGGTTCGCAAAATACTGCCGACTCGTTAGGAATCGAGTCGGGCACCGGCAGCAGGTTTTCATCAGGCAGAGTCAGATGCTCGGCGAAAGCCCCGTCGCGGCCGAGAATCCCCAGTACCGTGCGGTTTGGACAATGGCGTCCAAGTCCGCGATCGCACCATTCGCACCGGCCGCACGCGGCGTTGATCTCGCCGACCACGCGCCGTCCGATAACTTCCGCGCGTCCGCTTTCAATTACGCGTCCGACGAATTCATGGCCAGGGATTCCGCGATATGACATGTAGCCGCGCGCCAGTTCGAGGTCGGTACCGCAGATGCCCGCCATCTCGACTTTGATCAGGCTCTCGCCGGATACGGGCCGCGGATCGGGGTAGTCCCGCCGCAGCCTTACTTCATTATCGAGGAACAAAGCTCGCATCGGGTAGAGTTTCGCCCTTGATCGAAAAGTGAAAAGCGCCGCGCGAAGGTGATGGCGTTCAAGCCCTCATTCTTCGAATGACGAAATTGATTTCGTCACCCGTCACTTGGCTGCGGCTTTAGTGGAACCGGAGCTCTTCGAGGTTTCGGAGGCGGCCGACTTGCTGGAATCGGTCGATTTACCGGAATCGGACGATTTACTGGATTCGGCAGCTTTGCCCGCGTCGGACCTGGCCTCGCTTTTCGATTCCGAGCTGGAGGCGCCGTTGGCCGCGGCAGTCGAGCTCGAATCGGATTTGCCGCCATCTTTGCCCTCGGTTTTGCCGGCGCGCGCGTAATCCGTGAGATACCACCCGGAGCCCTTGAGCACGAACGAGGTGCGCGACATCACCCGTTCGACCTTGCCTTTGCAGGTCGGACATTTCTTTAGCGGCGACTCCGTGATGCGCTGCATCGCCTCGAAAGTGCCGCATTTTGAGCATTGATATTCGTAAATTGGCATAATCAGACTTCTGAAAGCGTCGAAGTATCGAGCCTCTCCAATTCTTAGGTAAACATCGCGTCCCGGCTTGTCAACGGAGTTGATTATACCCCGTTCCACGCTATTTTTCCTGACTCTCGCTGAAGCGAATGAGGCACAGGCGTGGTCATCAGGCAAGATTGAGCAACAGCATGTAGAGGTTGGGCAAAAGCCAAACCTGAAGGAACTCGACCACGAGCAGCAGGACCATTGGCGAGAGATCGATCCCCCCGAAAACCACCGGCATATGTTCCCTGATCCACTCAAAGACCGGCTCGGTCAATCCATAAATTGCGCGCACCAGCGGATGATAAGGATCGGGTTGCACCCAACTGAGCACCGCCGAGATGATTATGATCCAAAAATAAAGCGAAAGCAGTGGAGAAATAACGCGGAAAAGGATGAAAGCAACGAGTCCGGTCCAGCCGATAAACACAGATAAAATAGCTCCTTAGAGTCCGCGTCCAAGCTCGCGCGAGCGTTCGGCGGCGGCGCGAACAGCGTGCGCCACGATAGCAGAAAAGTGCTCCGCATCGAACCTGCGCAGGGCGGCCTCGGTGGTGCCGCCGGGTGACGCCACGCGGCGGATCAATTCCCCTAAATCGAGCTTGAGCCGGCGCATACTTTCTTCCGCGCCACGAATGGTCTGCAAGGTCATTTTGAAAGCCAGATCGGCCGGGAGTCCATCGGCTTCGGCGGCCTCGGCGAGCGCCTTGGCGAACAGATATACGTAGGCCGGGCCGCTGCCGGATAGCGCCGTGACGGTATCGAGCAGCGCCTCCTCGCGCAGCGCGACGGCCTCGCCCACCGCGCCGAAAATCCGCATCGCGAAGCTCTCGTCGACCCGCGTGGCGGCATGCCCGCGGACCATCGCGGCCATCCCGGCGCCAACCATCGCGGGCGCGTTGGGCATCACCCGGATCACGCGCGCACCCACTCCGAAACCCTTTTCGAGGCGTGCGATCGTAACTCCCGCCGCAATCGAGATGATCAGTTTTGAGTTAGTCCGCGCCCGGCGCCGCGCGCCATTTGCCGCGGTGGGTTCGATCGCAAGCCGCAATTCGTCCATCACCGAATCGATGCTCTGCGGCTTGACGGCGATCAGAATTGCGGACGAGACCGCAGCCACCTCGCGATTGTCGCCGGTGGTCTCAATTTTGAAAGTTCGCGCAAGCCGGCGGCGCCGCGCGGCTTCCGGATCCGATGCGATCAGATCGGCGGCCTTGAACAGACGCCGGTTTAGCAGGCCATGGATCATCGCCTCGGCCATGTTGCCGCCGCCAATAAAGCCAAGTTTCTTCATGTGATGCGTTCGCCGAAAATCGCGCGCCCGACGCGCACGATGGTCGCGCCCTCCTCGATTGCGATTTCAAAATCGTCGGTCATGCCCATCGACAGCTCGCTTAACGCCAGTCCGGTGGCAGTGGCAAGCCGGTCGCGCAGTTCACGAAGTTGGGCGAACTGCAGCCGCGATGTTTCGGGATTGTCGCCCGCTGGCGGGATTGCCATCAGACCGCGCACGTCCACGACTGCGCGAATCGTATCGACCAACCGCTCGGCTTGATCCGGAGCGACACCGGTCTTGGTGGTCTCGCCGCCGGAATTAATCTCGATCAGCACGGGCATCGCGGGACGGACCCGTCCCAGCGCGCGGGCGATCGATTCGGAATCGACACTTTGGATCATCGTGAATGCGGTCGCCGCGAGCCGCGCCTTATTGCTTTGCAGATGCCCGATCAGATGCCATTGGACATCCGTTAAATCGTTCAGCCGCGCACGCTTGCTCACGGCTTCCTGGACGTAATTCTCGCCGAACTCGCGCGCCCCAGCTCCATATGCGGCCAGGATCGCATCGGGAGTTTGCGTTTTGCTGGCGACTACCAGCCGTATCGAAGCCGAATCGCGGTGCGCGCGGCGGGCAGCATCAGCGATGCGTTCGCGAATCCGATGCAGCCGCTGTTCAATTTCCTCAGCAGGGGGCATCAGACCGGTTCGATTCCATGCCGTGCCAGTACCGCGATCACCTCGCGAACCGGCAAGCCCATCACGTTGTCGCGTGTGCCTTCCACCGCGGCGATAAACTCCGCGCCGCCATCCTGGATACCGTAACTGCCCGCTTTGTCGAACGGATCGCCGCTGGCGATATAAGCTGCGATCTGGTCTTCGCGCAGTTCATGAAAAGTGACCCGGCTGGCCATCGCGGCGGATTCGAGAATCTCGCCGCCGTGGGCGATCGCAAATGCGGTGATTACGGTATGTGTACGTCCGGACAGCATGCGCAGCATGGAGTGCGCCTCAGCGGCATCTTTTGGTTTACCAAGAACGTTTCCATCGAGCTCAACGATGGTGTCGGCTCCCAGCACGATCGGGCTGACAATTCTGCGCGATACCGCGGTGGCCTTATCGCGGGCCATCCGGAGGGCAAATTGCTCGCCCGGCTCGCCGGGCCGGCGCCGTTCGTGCAGCCGGCTCTCAACGATCGAGAAACTTAAGCCGGCGGCATCCAGCAGCGAGCGGCGGCGGGGCGATCCCGAAGCCAGCACCAATTTGGGCGCGTCACTATCCACAGACTGACTTTTGCCGACGCAAGCCCCGGGTTCAAGTGGGGCAAGCTCAACAGTTGTTTCCGATTGAGAGATGAGGCGGGGGATTAAGGTTATGCGGCCACGTTGAAGCGGTGCGCCAGCTCAGATAACCACAAATGGATGAGTATGCGAGTTGTGATCGCGATTATCTTTGGCAGCGCACTCGTTGCGATCGCCGCGATCCGCGCGCCGGGCGCGGAAACGCCGATCGATCTGTGCGGACAGTTTGCGTCCGGCTACAACGACTACCAAACCCATCAGTTGGCAGACGCGCAGCCGGCGCTGACGGGTGCGGTTTCAGGATGCGCGCGGCTGGCCGACTATGCGCTCTATTATCTGGCGCTGGCGAGGCGCGACGCAGGCGACAATGCGGGCGCGCTCCAGAGCCTGAATCGATTGCTTGGCGATTATCCGCAGAGCGTATTCGGACCGATCGCAACGCTCGAAGTGGCGCGTCTTAATTATCAGCTTGGCCAGTACGCGACTGCCGAGCTGATTGCGCGAGGATTGATCGATCGCAGCCCGCCGCCCGATCTCGAGGAGAGTGCGCGCTACATTGTCGGAAGCTCGCTGGCGGCGCTGGGAAATTTCCAGGCCGCCTACTCCGAACTGATGACGCAGCGGGAGCGCTTTCCGGGCGGGGTTCTCGATCGCCGTGCACGTGTTGCGGCGTATGCCTTGCTCGCCGCGCATCCCGGTCTCGCCGGTACCGATGCGCTCGCTTACCGGGATACGGAAGCAGCCTTGCTGCTCCGGGAGGGAAGCGCGGCCGCCGCTCGTGAACAGATCGAAGCGGCGTTGGAATTATCGCCACCGTCACCGATTCATGCGGAGTTGCTTTGGATGCTGGCGCGCGCGGCGCGCGGGAATTCAGCCGCCGAGCGTGCGGCGCTGTTCGCATATCTAGCCTTCGCACCTCGCGGCGCACAGGCGCCCGCGGCGTTGGATCGGCTGGGCCATCTGTATTGGCACGTTAATGACACTCATAACGGGCGTGCGATGTTCGCGCAGGTGGCGAATCAGTTTCCGCAAAGTTCGTATGCGGCCGAGTCGCTATTCTCGATGGGCAGGGCGTTCGAAGACGATCGACAGTTCGATTCCGCGCGCAGCGCCTATCGGCGTATCCTGGCGCGCTATCCCGGGTCGGCGGCCGCCGTGCGAGCGCGCTTCAGAATGCCGTGGACTTTTTACATGACGCACAGATATGCGGAGGCGGCGAGTGCCTTCGCCGCCATGAGTCCGCGTGCGCATTCCGCGGCGGATCGCGACATGCTCGTCTATTGGGAGGCGCGCGCGCTGGAAAAGAATGGCCATGTTACGGCGGCGTTCACAATTTTTCGCCGGCTCGCACGAAGTCTCGACAGCAACTACTATCCAGCGCTCGCGAGCCTCAAAACCGGCTTGCGGCCATCGAACGTGGCCGCTGAGGACGCCGTAATCACTTCACCGCCGGTCCCGCAGATCGAAACGCCCGGCGTGCAGTTTCATCTTGATCGAGTGATAGCGCTGCGTAAATTGGGTATGCGCGAACTGGAGCCGCCCGAGCTGAAAGCGCTCGAATCATGGACCGGTGAGTATCCTTCGCTGCATGAATTCATTATCGGCGAGCTGCAGGCCGCGCGCGCGTGGCATGACGCGCTGATGTTGGCTGCACGATGGGTGAAGCAGGGCGCTCTCAATCCCGATCTGGCTGAGCGTGTACGGTATCCGCTGGCGTACACGGATCTGGTTTTGCCCGCCGCTGCCAGAAATGAGGTAGAGCCGTATCTGGTTCTGGCGTTGATGCGGCAGGAAAGTTTGTTCGATCCGCACGCCAGATCAAGTTCCGATGCGCGGGGATTGATGCAGATCCTGCCATCGACGGCACTCAAGATAGCCGCCATTGATGGCATGGATGGTAAACCCGGAAATCTCTTCGATCCCATAGTCAACGTAGGCTTGGGTGTTAAACTGTTGCGCAAGTTGCTCACGGTCTATGATGGGGATCGTTTCCGGGCAGCGGCAGCATACAACGCGGGCGAACAAGCAGTGGCCGGGTGGGACGCGATGTTCCCCGGCGATGTGGATGCCTGGGTCGAGAACATCCAGTATCGAGAAACCTGCGACTATGTGAAGAGGGTGATAGGCGGGATGCGGGAATACGAATTACTGTACCCGCAATGGCTTCCCGCTGGATCGTTATTAAAAACGAGCAGGACTCGGTCAGCAGTCCATTGACCGAGTCCATAGCTCACGCGTATCGGCAGTTGTAAGCTGGCGGACTGCTCAGGTGTAGGAACAGGTACGGAATCGATTACTTTATGGAGTTGAGGGCGCGGGTTCGGATCCACTGGAGTCGCTATTCATTCCAGCAGCACCCCCCTTCGTCTCGCTGGTCGCACTGCCACGGCTCCGGATGTGATTCTCCACGTTCTTTACACCGTTAACCTGCTGAGCAACCTGCTCGGCATGTTGAGCGAGATCAGCAGATGCGACATGACCGGTAAGGCGAACTGTTCCATCGTTCATTGCATGAACATGAATGTCGCAGTGTTTGGTCTCGGCGTCGTGGCGCAGCGCTAGCTTGACCTTGCGCCGCAACTCTCGCTTGGACATCATACCGGAACCGTTTTCGTTGGCATTCGCAGCCATTGAACTGGAATTCGTGGCGGGGGCGGTCGAATTCATCGCCGGAGCCGCAGCCGGATTGGAAGAAATTTGCGCAAAGGAAAATGGAGAAAAAGCAAACGTGGCAGCGATCGCCGATACACCAATTAATAGTCTCTTATTCGACGCCATCAAACAACCTCCGACAGAGTTAAGTGCGTTTAAATAGAGCAAGCCGAGTGCCATCGCGAAAGCATTCACATTGTTCCGTGTTTTCGTCGCGTTTTTGGAAACTCACCATGTTATGTGCAATGCTTGCGCAGTGGCTGGCTACTTTATGATGAAGGACGAGCGGCCACTCAAGGAGGAAAGCGGCCGCCCGCCCGGCGTGGAATTATCTAGTCGATGTTTTGTTTTGGCACGAACCCGGATTGACCTTTCATCGGTCCATTTGTGATTTCGACCACCGCGCCGTTATCGTCACTGGACACGATCCGCACCGGCGTCTGATCGTCTATCTGTTTCGCCGACGTACCTTTCTCGACCTCTCCGACCATTCCATGGAGGCCACCTTCCTGCTTCATATGCGAGACATGCAGGAAGGTCTGTTCATCGGTGTACATCGGTACGGAATGTTCATTCCCAGTGGTCGTCAGTTTGTGATTGACATTACATCCGATTAGAGCCATCGACATGGCAATTCCGAATGACAGGCCAATTAGCGATTTCGGCATATTGTTAGTTCTCACTTTCTCTTCACAAAATGGGGTTTACCCCGAATTATCCAAAAATCGTTAGCTTGAGAGCGGAATCGCTTCAGACACGTCCCAGGATCAGCAGGAGGATCCAAATCAGCAGGATTGTTCCAAGCAAACCCGTAGGGGCATAGCCCCAGTTAGCGCTGTATGGATAAGCGGGAACGGCGCCCGCTACCGCGACCACAAGGACAATCAGAACGAGTAAGCCCAGCATCTCGACACCTCCAATTCAATTCGCTCCAACCACAGTGCGTTGTCTTAAGGAGTCAGCAAGCGGGATGCCAAGGGCAAAATTGCAGGCAATCACACTTCTTTACAGGAGCGCGATACTCTTGCAGGACGGGTTATGGAGCCGATGCCTTCAATTACATGGAAATTAGAAAGCTTCAACAATATGAAAGTTCACCTGAGAATCAGTTCGTGACGCGAAGGAACCATGAATACTTCAAGCTATTGTTCGGACACCGCAATGAAATGGGGACTATCCGCAACTGATGATTTCGCGAGTTCGTAAATTACAAGCAATTTTTTTCGATCTTGATGGAACCCTGGTCGATATTCACGGACCGTTGTACAGCGCGTTATGCCGCGCGCTCGATTCGCTGGGAGGGCCGCCCCTTTCTCGCGAGGGCTATCACGAATCGCTGAGTCGCGATGACCTATGGCCTGGCGTTCTCGGACATCAGCGCCGCGAGTATATGCAGCTCGCCTTCGCCTATTTTTTGACCGAGATCGATGGCACCGAGCGGCTGGAAATCCTGCCACATGTCACTGAGACCTTGGCCGAGATCAAGCGGCGCTCGTATGTCACCGGCGTCGTGACCAGCCGTCCCGGCGATTCTGATCTGCTGTTGCGTAAGCTCGCGATGGTCGGCCTGGCGGAGCATCTTGACTTTGTAATCACGCAAACCAACTTTTCGCTGGCCGCGCTGGATAAAACTGAGAGTCTGCGTGAGGCTGCGGCGCGCGCCGCGGTCGCGCCCGATGATTGTATGTATGTGGGCGATGAGCCGCGCGACACGGTCGCCGCGTTAAAGGCCGGTTTTGGCGCTGCTGTTTCGGTCACAACCGGACCGGCCACCTATAGCCGGCTCATGCAGAACGATCAGTTCCGGCCCGACTTTGTAATCCAATCGATGGGTGATCTGCTGGGCGTGATCGACCGGCTGCGCGGATCTGAACGGGACTAATCCCTCGAATCGCGCAAGGAACGGCGGCCCGCCCGGCAGCCAGTGTTTGAAGATCGCGAAAGCGTGGTCGAGGTCAGGCTCGACCGACGATCAACCGTAGATCATGTAAGTGGGAGGCGCGAAATGGCCGATCAGAAAGAAGGATAACGCTCCAGCGAGGATGACGGTGACCACGATCATTCCGACTACGGTTTTGAGGTTGGGGGCTTCGGTGTTCATCGATACTCCATTGAATGGGTTGTGGTTATCGCGGGCGGCCGCTCAGCTCCGGTTTGGGTGTTTCCGATCGACTTACGCTACCACCCTTCTTCAGGTCTGTTTGCTGAGCGGAAACGGAGAGGCGAGCACATCGCGGGGATCGAACTCCGCCTTCAGCTTGCGATGCATGTTCCAAAATGCGCCGTTATGCGCGCTATAGGTTGAGGCCGCCTCTGCCGCAATCTCCGCCGGCGCCGCGACCGTTCCATAGCCGGATTTCGCCATCCGCTCGACGATCGATTTGGCGCAAGCCTGCGCACGCTTGCGATCATCGGCCGAGTTCGGATCGAACGGAATAGTGCCCGCCAGAAACGCGCTGCGCCAGGTGGCCTGAAAGGAGCATGGATAATCGAACTTATGCTCTCGCGCGATCCCTTTCGCGAGGTCAAATGCGCGTGCTGCATGCGCGCCGGTCAACGGTATCACCTGGGAGATTTCGGCGTGCCCACCGGCGTTCCATTGCCGAGTTGTCGAAGGCGGCGCCGCGGGTACGCCACACATCAGTTGCGATCGATAGGCAAAAACCGGATCGTCTTTTCGATTCTCATTGGTGTAAAAGCCAGCCTTCGGGATTTTACTGAAGGCATCCTGGATAACTTTCCAGCCCACCGCGATACCCGGTGGCACCCCGTACAGAGCGCCATAAATGTTCCACATTCCGCGATTGGTATCGGAGGCTATCTTTGCCGCTGCACTGGCCGAAATCGGACCACTGCCGGAATCGTACTTACTCCGCGGCGCGCTCAGGGCGGCGTCGTCGAGCAGGTGCGACACCACAACGGTATTCGGAATCAGCATCGTGATCTTGAGCGGCTTCAGAATGTCGATCGCGGCGTGAAGGTCCTCCTCGCGCGGAATGGTGATCATGAAAGGCTGGCAGGCGGGCGGGGCGGGCATCAGCCAGATGCCGATTTTGGTCATGATCCCGAGGCTCGATTGAGTGAAGCTGCCGTCGGTATATGGCCCGTAGCCGTACTTGAAAAGTTGCCACGACGAGCTTTTCGGCATCGCGCCCATTCCGGTGCGCACCAGGGATCCGTCGGGCAGCACCGCCTCAAGCCCGCATTGCATGATCACGTGATCGTTGTACGGCGTGTAGCCGAACGAGCGATTCACAAAATCGCTGGCTGGCGAACTGGACGGTTGCGAGGCGCAGTCGAGCCATAGCGGTGGATTGCCGTCGCGCAGTCGATCGTGGAGCTGCGCGTAAGTGACGCCAGGCTCCACCAGTGCGTACGCGTATTTTTCGTTGACCTCAAGGATCCGGTTCATGCGCTGCGGATCGACCACCACGAGCTGTCCGGCGCGATCGGCGGAAGCGGCAAATGGTCCGGATCCGACCAACGGCCACAGCCCGATTCGATGCTGAGTCGCGATCGCCAACAAAGCGCGGACATGCTCCACGCTGGTGGGCATCACGGCTGCGCCCGGAAGCGGCGCATCGGGACCGGCGAGCGAACCCGAATCGACGTATTTCGCCAGGCTCGCACGATCGGCGATGACCGAATTATCGCCAAGCGCCGCACGTATCTGATCAAGCGCCGGCGTGATAGCCCGAGAGTCGGAGTTTGCAGCTAAAGCAGTCGCCACGGTTATCTCCTGATCACTTTGCGCTTTGCGCGCCGTCTGGATGGGTTATGTACTGCGCCAGGGCGTCGAGGTCCGGATTCGAAATCTGGCTGACCCTGAACGGTGGCATCTCAATCAGCCCGTTACGCACCACGTGTTTGATATAGAGCGGGGTGAGGTCCGTGCGGCCGACGATATACGCCTTGGCCTTGCCCTTCTTCAGCGCGAGCATCTGCCAGGCCGGATGACCCAATCCCTGGCCGTGGCAAAATATGCATTGCGTATTAAAGATCTGCTCGCCATGGCTGACCGAATTTTTCATATCACCCGCATGCGCGGTTCCCACGATCATCATCGCGATCAGCGCCGCAGCGGTAAGAGTTCGACGAACGATCATGATTCGGTCTCCGGGGTTTCGCCAATGGGCCAGATGCCGTTCTTGCCCGGCGCCAGAATCCCGGCCGGATCGAGCGCGCGTTTTACCCGCCGATGCATCTTCAGCAGTGCGCCGTCGTTGGCATTGTAGGTCTCGGCGATCGCGTCCATGAAATGCAGATTGGTGCGGTACTCGCCGTAGCCCTGCGCGGCCGCATCGTCGATCAACTGCGCGAAACAATCATGAGCTCGCTTACTTTCGTCGGCGTCGTAGCGATTGAACATCAGCATCAGGATGTGATGCTGCTCGCGCCATCCGATCACGAATTCGCCGATATAGTCGAAGCCATATTTCTCGCAGACCTGGCGAATCATGTGGAACTGCTTCATCGCGTCGTCGCCGCTGGCCGGAGAAATCGGCGAGAAGTTGATATGGCCACCGCCGCCGACCCAGTTCAACAGCGAGAACTCGGTCAGGTTCGGCTCACCGCGCATCAGCCGGGCGCGGTAATCGAAGCTCGGATCGCCTTTGCGATCTTCGCCAAGAATGATTTTCGCGCCTTTGATCTTCTGGAAGGTCGCCTCGACCAGCTTCCAGTTTTCCTCGACCACTTCAGGCATCCCGTAAAGCGCGGCATAGAAATTCCACATTCCGATGTCGAACTTTTCCGCGATGCGGCGCAGCGTGCTTTGCGGCAACGCGCCGGGGCCGCTGCTCCATTCGTGCTTGGTGGTGAAGAGGCTCGCTTCCCACAGCAGATGAGTGGTGATGGCCGCGTTCGGAATGATCATATTGATCTTGAGCGGCAGCATCAGCTCGGTCGCCTGGTAAAGGTCGTCCTCGCTTTCGAACTGCACCTTGAAGGGTTTGAAGGCGGGCGGCTCGGGCATCAGCCACAAGCCGATTTTCGTCACCACGCCGAAGTTCGATTGGGTAAAAAGGCCGTCGATGTACGGGCCATAGCCATACTTGTAGAGCGGAAAGCAGGTGCTGTTGGGCAGCGCGCCCATCCCCGTGCGCATCAGCGAGCCATCCGACATCACCACTTCCATCCCGCATTGCATCAACAGATGGTCGCCGTAGGCGGTGTAGCCGACGCCATGATCAAGCGTATTGCCCATCACGCCGCCCATTCCATTGGCCGCGCAATCGATCCAGTAGGGCAGCTTGTGTTTTTGCATGTAGTTGTAGAAATCAACGTAGCCGACGCCCGGCTCGACGATCGCGTAGCCGAGCTCGGTGTTGACTTCGAGTACGCGGTTCATCCGGCGCAAATCGAGCACCACCTGGCCGGCGCTGCGCGGCGCAGGGCCGCCATAGGCGAAGTTTCTTCCGGTCGCAATCGACCAGATCGGAATCCGATGGCTATGCGCGATTTTGACGATCTGTTGCACCTCCTCGACGCTGGCGGGGCAGACGGCGGCGGAGGCGGCGGTGGAGCTGACGGGAGCGGCTGAATACGTATCCATGTAACCGGCGATCAACGGGTTATCGTCGACGATTACCCATTGGTTGCCGACCACCTTTCGCATCGCGTTCATCGCCGATGCGAACTGCTCCTTGGATACACCCCTGGGAAGTTTGGCATTCATCTAGATGGTTCTCCGATCGTGCGATACACGGGGCCCGTGATTTCAGATGGCCGTGGCCGTTTCGACAGGGGCGACCGCCCATGAAACGAAACGGGCTCTGCCCGATGGCTGGCGGCCGGTGGCAACCTCGAAATTAACCGATTCCGGACGGCCGCCGGATGCGGTCAAAACGGTTATTTGCTCGCCCAGAATTTTTCCGAAACTGCCGGTGGAATTAAATTGCCGTTTCAGCATCGCGACGGCTTTCGCATCGCCATGCAGCACGTGATGGACCGAGCCGTCTGCGCGATGGTCGTGCCATCCGCGGTAGACCACTGCCATTCCATGGTCGCGCGCCAGCGCCTCGACCAGCACCGCGACATCGCTGCGCGTCATCCCGAACAACGGGCGGGGATGCCTGGCCCATGCTTTGGATAATTGGCCGATAAGAATCGTGCTGTCGATGTCGCTCACGCGCGCGGCGCGGGCGTTTTCCCGGGCCGCCGAGATCAATTCGAGCGAGCCAGCCAGCCCGCTTTCCGCCAATACGTCTGGGCTGGCAGCCGCCGAGCCGATCGCGCCGGTAATAAACGTCAGCGGGATTTTCAGTGGCGTCATGACCACCAGTCCCGCGCCGGCCGCCAGTAATTGCCGTCTGTGAATCATCCTTAAGCCCTCCGAAATGGCAGACCGCTTATACTTGATTTAATCAGCTTTATTGTCGAGTTTCAGGTTGAGATGGGTGCCGTCGCAAAATGGGCCGGTGCCAGTTCGCTTGCATCCGCACAGCACGACCATCTGGCGTTTCTCGATCGTCAATTCGACCGGGCGATGATTGGTGCCTTTGTGCGATCCGTCGCAGAATGGTTGATTCTTCGAGCGGCCACAAGCGCACCAGAAATAGCTGTCCGGTTCCAGTTCGCGGAAATAGGGCTGATGGTCATTGCCCCTGGGAAAACGTTGATTGACCCATCCCTCATTGTACGGACTGGCAAGGTTGAGATTGAGGACCATCTTGCTGAACAGCCATTTGCCGTCCCGCTTTACCACTTCGGCATCATAGGTGCCGCCGATCCAATGTGACTCGGCCTTGTTGGTGTCTGAATCGGGTATGGTGGCCGATTCCCACAAATACCAGAAAGCCTTGCCGCCAAGGCCCGACGGATCAAGCTCGATCTGCGGCGAGATCATGTAATGGAGCGACCACCAGATTTTTTCGCCCGCAATCCCCTTGAGCGCCGCGGCGACGTTCCGACGGCCATGGTAGGCGCCAAAGCCGGCGCTCTCCCAAATTCCATCTTCGGCGAACAGCGGCGCGATCATCACCGGATCGTTGCCGCGGTCGCAGCCCCGCGCATAGGAGGTAATGAGATACTTGATCGATTCGAGATCCTGCAAGCGGCCAATATCGCGCCGGAGGTCGAGCAGTAGTTCCTTCAATTCCTGAATTTCTGAACTCATCTATTTTCTCAATCCATCTCCCTCAACCAAGCAATCGGTTCCAATCAACGGCCGGCTGCCGCAGCCCGATCGCGCGACTCAAGCTCGGTGGCGTAGGCTTTGTAGCGCTTCACCAGCCATCGGTTCATTTGCGACAGGGTTTTTTCTTTAGGCGCATAACGGGTGCGCGGGGCGAAACGGGATTTAAGTCCCACGTGGACCCCGGCATTTGACGCGACGTCCTGATCGTTGTAGGTGCACAGTCCATCGACCGTCATCTTAAAGATGTAATCGAAGTTTTTGTCCGCGAGCGTGGCCTCGGGGTATAGGAAGCCCACCCGCAGAACGATCTTGTTCGCGCTCTGGGGCTGGATGATGTAGTAGAACACGCCATCCGGCACCGTCCCGATAAACAGATTCGGCAGCACCGTGATGAACATCACGCGCTGGCGCTCCTTCTCGGTCAAGGTCTTAATCACCGGGAAGAGGCACTTAAAGCTCATATTGAAGTTTCCGTCGAGTTCGACGAACCCGGTCGGATGGAACACGGCGCCATCGTCGTCGGGGTCCCACTCGACGAACGAGGCCAGCCGCGAGGGCGCGTGGTCGTGGATGCCACGATGGAGATAATGGGTGTGATACGGCTCGATCGCATTCTCCTGCATGTACTTCCAGTTCCAGTTGTAATCAGGAAAATCGAAGGTGGGCGTGCCGAGCATCTCACCGATGTGATGGTTTTCAATCTCCTTGGTCAGCCGCTTGAGCCGCGGCGCGAGCGGCATGGCCCGCCCGTCCATATTGACGAAGATGAAGCCATTCCAGACCTCGCTGCGTAGCACCGGCAGGAAAGCCTGCTTCTGCAACTCGGCCAGCGGCAGAACCGAGTTCATCTCCGGCGCGCCCAAAAGTTGTCCATTCAGATCATAAGTCCAGTGATGAAGCGGGCAGACAAACTTGTCGGTGTTGCCGGCGCCCTCGCAGACCAAGCGTCCGCGATGGGCGCATACGCCCGCCATCACTTTCACCACACCCGCCTGATCGCGCAAAACGATCAACGGGTCATGGTTCATGTTGATGGTCTGGAAATCGCCGGGCTTGGGAATCAACCCCGAATGACCGACGCAGACCCAATCGCGATCGAAGACAGCGCGCTTTTCAAACTCGAACCAGTCTTCCGAGGTGTAACATTGGGGCGGCAACGAGATGGCCTGCTTATGATCCTGCGCCGACGGATCAAGCCCGGCCAGAATTGCGCGAGTCTTGGGCGTGAGTTCGACGTCGTCGAGCGCCGCCGCGTAATAATCGCCCATTCTGGTCAGGTTTTCATTCATAAACTTTCCTCGCAATTTGAATCCGAATTGACCAGACGAATATAGCAGTGTCAAGGCAATTCCAAAGTTAATACTGGCTGAATTAGTCCATGCGCGGAAGATCGCAGGCGTTGCTCGACATCAATGCGCATAGCAGGTTAGATTTGACGCCAAACCAGCCCGGCCAGGCGCCGGACCGTTTCTGGGAGGATTGTTCGGTGGAGGAAATTCCCGCCCGCGGCAGCGCGGAAAAAATACCCAATGGGGTTCAGCGCAGTTCGATCGCAGTGCCGGCCAAAAAAGCCCGGCAAATCGGCTCGTTGCGCGATTTCATCCAACTGCTGACTGACAACCAGCAGTGCATCAGGTGGACCGAACCGGTCATGCCGGAACCGGATATTCGCCATATCGCGGTGGCGGCCAGCAACGACGTGCGGGGCGGTCCCGCCGTCCTATTCGATAATATCCGCGGGTACCCGGGCCGTAAGCTGATAATCGGCGTGCATGCGACGTGGGCCAATATCGCGCTCCTGCTCGGCTATCCAAAGACCGCCACGATTAAAGAGCTGTTTTTCGAGATGACCCGGCGCTGGGGTGCGAAGGGCGCCAAGCCGGAGCTCAACTGGATCAAACCGGAGGACGCCCCGGTTAACGAGGTCCGCATTGAGAAAGCGATCAACCTCTACGACCTTATTCCGCTGACCCGAATCAACGAGTTCGACGGCGGTTTCTACCTCGGCAAGGCGGCGGTGGTAAGCCGCGACCCACGCGACCCCGAGGATTTCAACAAGCAGAACGTCGGTATCTATCGCCTGCAGATTCATGCGCCCGACACGTTTTCGCTGATGACCATCCCGGCGCATGACATCGGACGCCAGATATTAATCGCGGAGAAGGAGAATCGTCCGTTCCGCATCTCCGTGATGCTGGGTAATCACCCCGCGATCGCGATGTTCGCGGCGACCCCGCTCGCGTACGACGAAAGTGAGTTTGCCTATGCGTCCGCGATGATGGGCCAACCGATCACCTTGACCCAGTCCGGCAACGGGCTGGATATCCTGGCCGGCACCGAAATCGTGATCGAAGCGGAGTTGATGACCGGCGAGCGCATCCTCGAAGGTCCGTTCGGAGAGTTTCCCGGCAGCTATAGCGGGGTGCGGCGCGCGCCGGTGTTTAAGGTGACAGCGGTGTCGCATCGGCGCGACCCGATCTTCGAAAGTATCTACATCGGCAAGGGATGGACCGAACACGATACGTTGATCGGACTGTCAACCTCGGTTCCAATCTATTCGGTCTTGAAGGATCAGTTTCCCGAAATTCAGGCGGTCAACGCTCTGTATCATCATGGACTAACCGGAATCATCTCGCTCAAGAATCGCTACGGCGGATTTGCGAAATCGGTCGCGTTGCGCGCGCTCAGCACGCCGCACGGCATGATGTATCTGAAGAACCTGATCATGGTCGATGACGACGTCGACCCGTTCGATTTGAACCAGGTGATGTGGGCAATCTCGGTACGTACCCGCGCGAGCGACATAATGGTGATGCCGAACATGCCGATGGTGCCGATCGATCCGGCGGCCGAGGTGCCCGGCAAAGGCCATCATCTAATCATCGATGCGACCAGCTTTATGGCGCCCGACCCGGTTGGTCCCGATATGAAGATGGTGAACCGGCCAACAGGTGAGCATATCGAACGTCTGATGCGGCAAATCCGCAAGATGCAGGAGAATGGGGCGCAATGAGCACGTCAACTTCAAACTCGTGTCCGCGATGCCGCGGCGAGCGGACCGAAACTCAATATCAGGGCAAGGAAGCGGGCCAGGTGATCTGGAGCGTGCTGCATTGCCAGCAGTGTTCGTTCTCATGGCGCGACAGCGAGCCGCCCGAATCGATTTCGCCGGCGAAACGCGATCCGTTCTTCAACGTGAATCCGGAAGAGGTTAAGCGTTACCCGATCGTGCTGCCGCCCATGGCGTAGGTACGCGCTCAGGTAACCCGCACCTACAAGCGCGGCGCGATTGATCGGATCTGGCGCCGCTGCACTTACAGAGCGTTGATCGTTCGATGGCCCCAAAGGCTGGTGACCCGGTTCATCACCACCTTCCAGGTCCGATCGTCCACTTCGCGCCCGCCATAGCCAAACTCGCAGCCGAAGCCCGATGGGGTTTTCATGTAGAACGAGATCATCAGGTCGTTGGCATGCTTGCCGATCGATGAGACCAGCGGCACCTCGCGATCGAGGCACAGATCGAAAGTCGCGCCAACATCGTCGATGTCACGCACCTGCAGCAGGAAGTGATTAAGCCGCTTGGAATAGCTACCCGAGCCGAAGGCAATTGAATGGTGGCGCAGGTTGCAATGCAAAAAGATCATGTGCGAACTGATCCCGATTCGCTCGGCGCGCTGGCCGGAGGGCGTGGCGATATCGGTAACCCTCATTCCGAGCGCTTCCTGGTAAAAGCTGGCGCTTCGATCGAAGTCGTCGACGGCGATCACGACGTGACCCATGCCGAAGTCTTCTCCGGTCAGGAAGCCTGAAATCGGCCGCGGCGATCTGAATGGGGTGTTGTACTTCAAGGCTCCATAGTACGCTTCGGATGCGATGCCGCTGGGGTCCGTGAACTTGATCAGGCGATAGACAGCGCGCTCCGCAGCCTCCGCGGGCGTGCCATGCTGGACCTCAGTACCCCAATCCTTGATCTGCGCAGCGAGCTGGTCGAGCGCGCTTTGATCCGCCACCTCCCAGCCGAGCAGTTTCAAGTCGTCGGCGGGATCGGGATGGACCGAAATTCGATGGTGAAACTCATCCATGCGGAAGTACAGGGTTCCATCGGAGCCGCGTTCGCATAATTGAAGACCCAGGATCTCGGCCGCATAGCGCTCCCATGCCTCCAAATTGCTGGCCCCGAGCCCGATATATCCAAGCTGCTTGACGGCGGTAATCATGTGCGTCGCTCCGTTGTTTGACTCCGTATCAATGTTATCGTAGCCGCTACTTGCGCTTCGCCTCGGTCATGATGCGATTAATGTCGGTGGCGTTGATCAGGTCTTTCGCGCGCCAGCCATCAAGGTCATATTCGGCGAGGCAGCGCTCCACCAGTCCCTTCACTTCGGCGGCCTTGCCAAGTTCGATCGACAGCATCAGATTCTCGAACCGCGTGGTATCGTGATTGCCGGCGTAGTTCATTTCATACAGCTCATGCCGCGAGCCGAATTCGGTGCCAATCGAATCCCACAGCAGTTTCAGTATCTTCACCCGCTCCACCGAATCGTAACCTGCCGATCCGCGGATATAACGATCCAGCAATGGCCGCAGCTCGGGATTTTTGAAATCGGCCGCGTGCGAGTTCAAGTAGATGAGTGCGCTCGAATAGGTCTGCTCGATCAATTGGCGGATACGCGGATATGCGACCGCGCCCAATACCCGGTAGCAGCTTGCGTACATTGTGTTAGGCAAGACCGTGTCGCCGACCCAGGGTTCGCACGCCCGCGCCATGGCGTCGCTCAGCGCCCAGAACATCGATCGCCAGGCCATGATCTCGCCGAGCGAGACCTGCGACGATTTGACCGTATCCTGACCGGTGGCCTCGGCCGCCTTCAGCAGCACGCCCATTATGAAGTCGAGTTTGACCGCCAGACGCGTGCATCCCTGTATCGCGAAGCGCGCAACAAAGCCCGATTTCGGAAAGAAATGGTTTGCGCGTTCAAGGTCGCGATAGACGAATACGTTCTCCCACGGGATCAGCACCTTATCCAGAATGAATATGGCGTCGTTTTCATCGAAGCGGCTCGAAAGCGGGTAATCGAACGGGCTGCCCATGGTCTCCGCGGTCATCTCATATGATGTGCGGCAGATAAGCTTCACCCCCGGGCTGTCCATCGGGATCATCGCGAACAGCGCCATATCGGGCCGGCCGAGCGGGGTCACGCCGTTGTAACCGATGAAATTGTAGTTCGTCAGCGCCGATCCGGTGGCGACCACCTTGGCGCCGCTCGCGATCAGGCCGGCGTCGGTTTCCCTTTCAACCCGGACGTAAACGTCGGCCACTTCGTCCGGCGGGCGGGAACGATCGATCGGCGGATTGACGATCGCATGGTTCATGAACAGGCATTGCTCCTGGGCGCGGCGGTACCATTCAATCGCGTTACTCTCAAATGGTTTGTAATAGGCTGAGTTCGCGCCGAGGGTGCCGAGAAAACTCGCCTTGTAATCCGGCGACCGGCCCATCCATCCATAGGTGATGCGCGCCCACTCCGCGATCGCATCGCGGGTCTTGAGCAGTTCCTCTGGGTTGCGGTCCACTCGGAAAAAACGGTGCGTGAAGCCGCCGTTGCCGGTATCGGTCGCGATGGTCAAAGCCGACTGCTGTTGCGGGTCGTGCAGCGCATCGTACAGGCGCGCGATCATTCGGGCCGCGTTGCGAAACGCTGGATGGGTGGTCACGTCCTTAACCCGCTCACCGTAAATCCAGACCTCGCGGCCGTCGCGCAGGCTTTCCAGATATTGTTCGCCGGTAAACGGGCGGACGCCGTTTTTCGTCTCGCTGCTGGCTGTGCTCAAAAAAAATGTCCTCCGATTAGCTATGGAGGTCGCCCGGTGCGCCGCGCCCCCCGAGTGGCCTTTTTTCATTGAGGCGTGTCAACGCAGTCCATGCGGCCGCCGCTCTGAATCAGTGCTCGTTCTATCGGCATAGCACATCCGATCCGTAAGCACTTTATCGCAGTCTTCCCAAGGCCACTCACGATTGAAGCAGCTTCGGCATAACCAATACCGCTTTGGGGGAACCTTCGGGAAGAGCGGAAGTTGGAACGTATATTGCGGGCCTTTTATTGGATCGAAAAATGACGCCACATCAGCGGATGATCCGAGATGGAACCGAGATAGAACCGAGATAGAACTCCTTATGTCTCTTATGAACCGCAGCAGATAGGAGCAACAAAACCCGCGGCCAGTACTGCCTATGCCAAGTTTTTCCCTGCGCAACCCTCACACTGTAATTGTTGCTGCGCTGCTGGTCGCGATAATGGGCGGCGTCGCTTTCACGCAGATGCCGGTCGATGTGTTCCCGCGCCTGTACATCAAGGCCGCGGTCGTAGCCACGTTCTATCCGGGATTTCCGCCGACCGGCATGGAGCAGGACATCACCAGCCGATACGAGCGATTTTTTACGCTCGGCAGCGGCATTGAGCATATCGAATCCCGTTCACTTCCAGGGGTGAGTCTCGTCACCGTATATTTTCATGAGAATGCGAATTTAGACGCCTCCGCAGCCGATCTGGCGACACTCGCGATGGGCGATCTGGGACTGATGCCGCCCGGTACTTTGCCGCCATTAGTTCTAAAGTATAACGCTTCGTCGTCGGTCCCTCTGATTCTGGTCACGGTCTCCGGAAAATACGGGCAGACCGAGTTGCAAAATCAGGCACGTTACAACGTTCGTAACTTTATGGCGACGGTTAAGGGTGCGTCAGTGCCGTATCCCTTCGGCGGCAAAATCCGGCAGATCATGGCCTACGTTGACCGCGATGCGCTGCAGGCTCGGGGGCTCACGTTGCTCGACGTAGTGAAATCGATCGATAGCACCAATCAGATTTTGCCCGGCGGCGATGCCAAGATCGGACCTTACGATTACTACGTCTATACCAATTCGATGATTCCCAAGCCCGAAAACCTCGACAATGTTCCAATCCGAATCGGGAAAGGTCAGGCGCCAGTGTTTTTGCACGATGTCGGGCATGCCGAAAAGGCATCGCAAATCCAATACAACGAGGTGCTGATCGACAATAAGCCATCGGTTTACGTGCCCATTTTCAAACAGACCGGGGCGAACACGCTGAGCGTCATCGATGGGGTTAAAAAGGCGATTCCGGGCATTACCGGTCTGCCTCACGGCCTCAAGGTGAGCACCATCTTCAGCCAGGAAGATACTGTGCGCAACGCGATCGCCGCGCTTGAACATGAGGCCGGTTCGGGCGCGATTCTGGCCTCGTTGATGATTCTGATTTTTCTAGGCGATTTGAGATCCACCTTCGCTATTTTTCTATCGATTCCGCTTTCGATAATGGCCGGGATCATCGGTCTGCGGGTTTCTGGCGAAACCATCAATATTATGACCCTCGGCGGATTCACGCTCGCGATTGGACGGCTGGTGGACGATTCGACGGTGGTGCTCGAAAACATCAATCGTCATCTGGCGGAGGGTCAGGCGCCCAAGGATGCGGCGCGCGAAGGGGCCGAAGAGGTGACTTATGCGGTACTCGCTTCGACCATCAGTACGATCGTGGTGTTTCTGCCGGTGGTCTTCCTTTATGGAGTGACTAAGTACATGTTCACCGCGCTCGCGCTGGCGGTGACCTTCGCGATGGCGGCGTCATACGTGGTCTCGATGTCGGTGATCCCTATTTACTGCGCGCGTTTTCTTTCGGTGGAACGGGTGCGCGAAGTGGAGGAGGGTCGCCAAAAGGGATGGCTCGGAAAGTTATTGTCTGGCTTTAACCGCTGGTACAAGCGGGTTTCCGATCGTTTTGCGCAGGCTCTCACCGTTACGCTCGATCACAAGCTCCTCGTGCTGGGGGGAGTCAGCCTGCTTTTTATACTCTCGATGCTGTTGTTCGACGTCATCGGTACACGCATGTTCCCCCGCACCGAAGGCGGCAAATTCATTATTCATGTCCAGACTCCCGAGGGCACGCGTATCGAGCTGACCACCAAAATGGTTCAGAAGCTTAACGACATCGTCCATCAGGTGGTGCCGAAGCGCGCGATGAAAACTATCGTTTCGAACATCGGCGTGATCCCGCAGATACCAGCGATTTATACCCAGAATTCCGGCGAGGATACCGCCGAGATGATGGTGGAGCTGGGCGCCAGTCGCGATCACCCCACCAGATACTATGAAGACCGCATCGCCACCGCTTTCAATACTGACATGCCGGGAGTTCGGGCATTTTTCAGTTCGGGAAGCATTATCGATGCGATGCTTAATTTCGGTCAGATTGCGCCGATCGATGTACAGATAAGTTCGCCGCTGAGCGAACCTTTCCCGCAGATGTTTTCCTTTGCGCGGCAGGTCGAAAATGACCTCAATCACCTGCCGCAGGTGCGTCAGACCATGATCAAGCAGATTTCGAAGTATCCGACGCTGAACATATCGGTCGACCGTGAGCGAGCCGCGCGTCTCGGGATTACAGAGAAAGAGATTGTGAAAAACCTGATTACCGCGATCGTGAACAACGAGATGATATCGCCATCAATCTGGATCGATCCGGTCACTGGCGATGATTACTATTTAAGCGCGCAGTATCTCGAAAGGAAAATCAAGTCGATCGACACACTCGAGAACATTCCGGTCGGAATGCGCGATGCCGCTCCGAGCTATTTGTCGCGAGCAAGCGAATCATCCATGGATATCGACGGGTCGGGGCATCGGCAATCGGTGCTGTTGCGCGATGTCTCGCATATCGACTACCAGGAGCTTCCGTCAGAGGTGGACCATTACAACATTCAACGGGTGGTCGATATTTTGGTTCAACCCAAAGGTGAGGATTTGGGGGGCACGCTGGAAGCTATCAAGACCAAATTGAACAAGATCAAACAGCCCAAGAACATCCACATTTATTATCGTGGCGAAGTCGAAAAGATGGAAAAGGCCTTCGGCAGCTTCAAATTCGGCTTCCTATTGGCGCTGGTCGTGGTTTACCTTGTGGGCGTTGCCCAATCGCGTTCGTGGCTCGATCCTTTGATCTTTCTGTTCTCGGTGCCGCTTGGACTGATTGGTGTAGTTTGGATTCTTTGGTTGACGGGTACCACGCTGAACATCGAATCGATGATGGGCATTATCGTGATGATCGGGATAGTCATCTCGAATGCGATTTTGCTTATCGATTTCGCCAATCAGCGGCGGCACAGCGGCGAGCCTTTGCGCAAAGCGGTGGTCGAGGCCGCGCGAATCAGGATGAGGCCAATCCTGATGACCGCCCTTGCTACAGTGGTGGGCTTGTTGCCGGTAGCACTGGCGCTTGAGAGTGGATCGAAAGCCTCGGCGCCGTTAGCGCGCGCGGTAATCGGTGGGCTTACCGCCTCGACCTTCATGACACTGTTCGTAGTTCCCTCGGTATATGAATTTTTCTATTCGCGAAGGAAAGACGACGGACATTCTGAACAGAATCAAAAAGAAAATCCCGAGCAAAATCCGGGACAGCATCCGGCACCGGTATGAAATAGTCGCCGAGCAAGGTGCCGCGCGGCTGGCTTCAGCCCTTGAGAAACTTTACCAGGATGTCCGCCACTGCCTGGGGGCGCTCGAACGGCGCCATATGCGAGGCCTGATTGACCAGTTCGATGCGTGCGTTGCCGATACGGCTTTTGAATTCTTCGGCGTACACCGGCGGAATCAGATTGTCGCTTTTACCCCATACCACCAGCGTGGGCGCCGTGATGCGGTGAATCCGTTTCTTGAGGCCTTTATCCGGGATCGGCCAGATAAACTTGTTCGAGCAGTTCTGCGCCCAGGTGACGCGAATGACGGCATCAACGTCGCTACGATTTGGGAACATCAAGCGGGTTGCCGGATGGTCCACCGAGTTAAAGACACGCCGGACGATTTCCTGAGGCGGCATCGCGGAAACCAGCGGTATCGGCGTATCATCGCGCCACAGTCCGAACGGGCTTAACAAGCCGAGCTTGCCGACGCGTGTCGGATCGGTCGCCGCAACCTCCGCCGCGATCATGCCGCCGAAAGAATGCCCAACCACCGCGGGCGATTTCAGTCCGAGCGCATCAAATAATTCGTAGTGATAAAGGACCAGATCCCAGAGATCGTCGAGCGCCTTGATACCGTCGACATCGCCGGGTCCGGTACCGGGCAAAGAGGGCGCGTAGACGGTGAAATCGCGGGCGAGCAGATCTAGAAACGGCTCCCACACCGGTCCGAACCAGCTATGCAGGAAAACCAGCGGCGCGCCGCTGCCCGCAATCCTGACGGTTGGCTTAATCTGGCCGTGCCATAGATCGAGTGTTCTTTCCTGAGGCATGAAATTCCGTCCCGATAATTACTTGGAGGCGCGAGCCTCGCCGTTAGCATCAGCGATTCGAGTGGCCGGGCTTTGATCCATCAGCTTCTTCGGCCACCAGCGATTCTCCCACTCGCCGTCCCATACCGTACGGAAGTGGGGCATCACCTCGCGCGAGAACAACTCAATATTTCTGATCGTAAGATCGTGCGGCATTGAACCTATATGCAGCAACACCATCAGATTGCCGACGCGTAGGCTTTTGACGGCTTCCATCAAGCGGTCGCGAACGGTGGCGGGCGATCCGGCAATTACGAAACCGCGATCGACGAAGTCGCCAAATTTCCAGTTCTTCATCTCCCCGATCATGCGTCCGATTTCGGGATTGATGTTTTTGGCTGAGTTGACCAGGCTCGGATAATCCTGATTGCCCGACGATGAGATGTACTCGTTGGGTACGTGCAGGCATTTGTCGTAGAAATAGCGGATGTGTTTGTAGTAATCGCGCTCGGCCTGCGCATCGCTTTCCGAAACCGCGATCAGTTGTAGAAAGCCCACCCGGTAGGGATTTGGATCCAGTCCTCTTTTCGCAACAAACTCCCAGTAACCGTCAAGCACTTGTTTGCCTGACCGATGGCCGTAAAAGGAGAGATGGCAATAACAGTGATCGTGCTTGGTGGCGAAGTCCCAAGTGCTAAGGCTGCCGCTACCGGGAATCCAGATCGGCGGACGCGGCTGCTGAATTGGCCGCGGCCACGGATTCACCATCGGCAGCTTGAAATACTTCCCATTCCAGGCGAAGACCTCTTTGGCGCTCCAGGCCTTAAGGATCAGATCGTGCGCCTCGTAATAGCGCTCGCGATGCTCCGCGGGTGAGATGCCGTAGCAGAGATTCACGTCCATCGGCGTGCCCAGCGGCATCCCGGCCACCAGGCGCCCGCCGCTGATGCAGTCGATCATCCCGTATTCTTCAGCCACTCGGATGGGCGGGATGGTGGTCGGCAGCGTGGCGCCCATCTGCACCACCGCTGTATTCATTCCGTTGGTGGCGCGCGCCAATACCGATCCCATTAGGTCCGGGCTGGGCATCATCCCGTAAGCATTCTGGTGATGTTCGTTGACGCAGATACCGTCCATGCCGCACTTTGCCGCATGAATAAGTTCATCGAGGGTCCAATTGTAGTACTGGCCGATCTTTTCCGAATCGGCGAGTTCCCAATAGGGTGGATCGACCCATACCGAATGGTGCCGGCGTTCGAAGTCATCGGGCAGGTCCCGATACGGCATCAGATGGAACATCGATATTTTCATGGCTGCCTCGCTGGTCTCGGAATATCACGACCGGCGCATCCGGAGAAGTGTCGTTAAGGCGCGAACGGGATTATTTCATGAACTGCCGAAAACCACGTCCGGACAGGCGCTCACCGGCTTATCGCTTCACAGCCTCTTCAGGCGCTTGACGACCTCGGGGCCGAACTGCTCGAAGTGCCTGAAGTTCCAAGTATAGATAACATCGGCTTTCGCCTTCAGCGCGCAACGGGCAATCAAGGCGTCATAGATCGTACCGCCGACCACTCCCGCCTGTGCCGCCTCGTTGATCGCCTTGTGGTACTCGTCGCCCGAGAGCGCGACCAGCGTCAGGCGCTCACGAATATTTTCGAGAAGGAGCATCACCTGCTCGCCGCTTAGCCGATTCCGTCCGGGCAGGCGCGTCATCGTCGAATATACTTCGGCTAGACTGTGCGCGGCGCAGCAACCACTCTTTTTACCGGCCTCGACAAAGGCGCGCAAACTTCGCTCGTGATGCTCATGATCCTCGATAAATGCCGGGATCAATACCGAGGTATCGAAGAACGTCGTCAACGGCGTGGTCCCGCATTTGAATTGTCGCGTTCACGCCGAACCTGTTCGAGGGTTTCCTCGACCGTCGCGGCTGAGAGCGGCTCACCGGTATGAAAGACCCAAACGCCATGCTTTTTTTTGAGCGGCGCGTTACCGCGCAAGGGGCGCAATGTGATGCAATCGTCCTGGCTTTCCAATTCCAGTTGATCGCCTGGGGCAAGTTGCAGCTTTTCCCGCACCTGCTTCGGAAGCACGATTCGGCCCACCTTATCCAACTTCAACTGTGCGGTCATCATTTCCCATTATATATTGGAAATTGGGAATACCAAATACCGTACTATGGACCAAGTGGTAATCCAGCGGAAAAAGGGTGCTGGCATTGCGCGCAATCTTCTCCATGTCAGAGTTCAAATTCGGGCGTGGGCGCGCCGCGCACGCTCGATGACAGGCATCACCGCTTCGCCCCCGGCAGCCGCCACGATCGGCTCATCAGTTTCGCGGCCCAGTTCCTCGATGACCGCCTGCCCGGAATCGGCCAGCGCCTTCAGATCGTAGCCCCCTTCGAGCGCCGCTACGATCCGGCCGCGGCAGCATTCGGCGGCGATTTGCTTCAGGCGCCGAATCATCCCTGCGAAGCCAGCCTCCGTGACGCGCATCGCGCCCAGGGGATCGCGGAAATGGCAATCGAAACCCGCCGACACCAGTATGAATTCAGGCTTGAACTCGCGGCACGCCGGGACGATCAATTCGTCGAAAGCACGCAGATATTCGGCGTCACCGAACTGCGCCGGCAGCGGGATGTTTACCGTGTAGCCCGCGCCGGCACCCTCGCCGATCTCATCGACCGCGCCGGTGCCGGGATATTGCGGGAACTGATGGGTCGAAACGTAGAGCACGTCCGGCGAGTAGTAGAAGATCTCCTGCGTGCCGTTGCCATGATGCACGTCCCAATCGACGATCGCGACACGCTTGAGACCGCGCCGCTGGAGCAGCCAGGCGGCGGCGATCGCGACGTTGTTGAACAGACAGAATCCCATCGCCCGCGCGGGGAGCGCATGATGACCCGGAGGACGCACGATCGCGAAGGCGTTGTCTACCACGCCTTCGAGTACCGCCTCGACCGCCGTCAGCACGCCGCCAGCCGCCAGCAGCGCGATACGAAAGGATTCGGGCGAAGTCCGCGTATCCGGATCGAAGGCATAGTGATCAAGTCCGGCCGTGCGCGCCACCGACGCGATATAATCGCGCTCGTGGCACAGTTCAAGTTCGTCGAGCTCAGCCTCGCGCGGCGCAATAAACTTAAGTTCATCGCGCCTGAGCCCGTCGGCCATTTCGATCATGGCCTCGACCCGCTCCGGTCGTTCCGGATGGGCGCTGCCTGGACGATGCGCGGTATAACGGCGGTCGGTTATCAGTGCGGTTTTAAGCATCGTTGACACCTCGTCAGACGATCACGATCATTAAATAGATCTCGTGCGGCTGGCGATGGCCACGCCAGTGCGTTAAATCTTGAATCACGGTTTTCAGCTTTGAGCATAGTCGAAATTGGCATCGTATTGGTCGTCGCGCTAATCGTGATCGGGCCCGAAAAGCTGCCCGAGGTGCTGGTCACGGTGGGGCGTTTGATGCGCGAGTTGCGCCTGGCGAGCAACACCGTGATGCGGGAATTGACCAGCACCGTCGACGATATGCCCGACGTCCTTAAGCCATACCGCGCACCGAGTCCGGAGCTGAAGCCGCCGCCTCAACCAGTCGAAAGTTCCAAGCCCGCCGAGGCAACCAACGCGGACGAGCCAAAGCCGCCTTCGCCGGCGGTCTAGCAGCCGTATTCCGATGGCCAACAATCTTCCGAGCCAACCGATCGATTCGATCGCCGACGAAGGCCGGATGCCCCTGATTGCGCATCTGAAGGAATTGCGCACCCGCCTGATCCGTGTGGTCATCGCGCTCGCGGTGGGATTTATCATTGCATACGCGATTTGCGACCAGCTCTTCGCGTTCCTCACTCTGCCATTGCGCGAAGTGGCGCGCGGCAAACTGCTGCTGATCGGCACCGGCGTGGGCGAGGCTTTTTTCACCAAAATCAAAGTGGCATTGATCGCGGGATTATTTATCGCCAGCCCGGCGGTGTTTTACGAGATCTGGAAGTTCGTCGCCCCCGGCCTCTACGACAGCGAGCGCAAATTGGCGCGCCCCTTCGTGATCTTCTCGACCTTGTTCTTCGTCACCGGCGGTTACTTCTGCTGGGCGGTGGTGTTCAAGGTAGGCTTCGCGTTTTTTATCAATCAGTACGCGAGTATCGGAGTGACGCCGACCATCCGTATCAGCGAGTATCTGGCGTTTGCATCGAAGCTGCTGCTGGCATTCGGACTGACCTTCGAGATGCCGATCCTCGCGCTGTTTCTGACCCGCTTGGGGATTGTTGACCATCGCATGATGATCCACCACGTTCGTTATGCCGTTCTGATCATTTTCATTGTCGCTGCGGCGCTCACACCGCCTGACATGATCTCGCAGTTCCTGCTGGCGATTCCGCTGCTCGCGCTTTACGGCCTCAGTATCCTGGTAGCTTACTTTTTCCGCGTGCTTCCCGCCGAAGCTCCGGCCGTGGCGCAATCCTAGCCTCGTCCGCCAGCGTCTCTTATAGTCCAGCGGGGAGGGACTGCCCGTGGCAATCATCCAGAATTCACCGCAAGCCTTTGGCGGACCCGGCATCGCGCCGCGTTGGACTCATAGCGCGAAGGATGTAGTCAGTACCGCGTATTCGACTTCGAGCCGCCTCTGGTTCACCGTTTCGGGTGGGGTGGTAAGCGAAATTTACTATCCGACAATCGACCGCCCGCAGGTCCGCGACCTGCAGTTTCTGGTCACTGACGGCAAAACTTTTTTCCATGATGTCCATCGTCATATGGAGTCGCGCACCGAATATTTCGATTCATGCGGACTGGGCGTGCGCATTGTCAACGCCGATCGCGAGGGCCGTTATCGAATCATCAGCGAGGCCATCGCCGACCCGCATCAACCCTGCTTGTTAATCCATTCGCGGCTCGAAGCCGATGACGATTTGCTGCCAAAGCTGCACCTTTACGTGCTGCTGGCCCCGCATCTGGAAGTTGGGGGATGGCACAACAACGGCAATTGCGCCTCGATTGCCGGGCGTGATTTCCTGATCGCGCATAAAGGCGAGACCTGGTTGTCGTTGGCGGCCACCGTGCCGTTCGTGGCGCGATCGTGCGGTTACGTCGGAACCAGTGACGGATGGGACGATCTGGCGGGCGATTTCAAACTCAACCACCTATTCGCGTCCGCCTCCGACGGTAACATCGCGCTTACCGGCGAGATCGATCTGCGGCAACAGCGTGAATTCACCATCGGACTTTCATTTGGACACAGCCTCCATCGATCCGTGACCACGCTTTTTCAGTCGCTGGGTATTCCATATGCGCAGCACAAGCAGCGCTTTCAGGAGCAATGGCATCGCGCCTGCCGCGATTTCATTCCGATGGCCCAGTTCACCAACGACGGCGGCGCGCTGTTTCACAAGAGTATCGAGTTGCTGCTGGCCCATGAGGATAAAGTTTATCCGGGGGCGTTGATCGCCTCGCTCAGCATCCCATGGGGCGAGATCAAGAGCGATGATGACCTCGGCGGCTATCATCTGGTCTGGACGCGAGACATGGTGAACAGCGCCACCGGGCTGCTGGCGGCCGGCGATCTGGTCACACCGCTGCGCGCGCTGATCTATCTTGCCTGCTCACAGCAGGCCGATGGCGGGTTTCCGCAGAATTTCTGGACCAATGGCATTCCATACTGGCGTGGAATCCAACTCGACGAAGTGGCGTTCCCGATTATGCTCGCGTGGCGTCTGTCGCGCGGGGGCGGACTGGCGGACTTCGATCCCTATCCAATGGTACGCGCGGGGGCGCGATACCTGATCGAACAGGGGCCGGTTACGCCGCAGGATCGATGGGAAGAGAACAGCGGATTTTCGCCCTCGACCCTGGCGAGCAATATTGCCGCCCTGATCTGCGCCGCCGCCTTCGCCCGCGATCGCGGCGATGAAGCCACCGCCGGATTTCTCGAGGACTACGCCGATTTCCTCGATCGGCATATCGAACCCTGGACGGTCACTCGGCAGGGCTTCCTGGTCCCCGGGATCAGCCGCCACTTCGTGCGCATCAATCCGATCGCCGCGGGCGATAATCAGCCCGACGAAGATCCCGATCACGGCCAGGTACTGGTGCATAATCGCCAGTCGGGAGAACGCGTGCTGTTCCCGGCGGCGGAAATCGTGGATGCGGGATTTCTCGAGCTGGTGCGCTATGGAATCCGCAAAGCCGGCGACCCGCTGATCGAAGATTCGCTGCGGGTGGTCGATGCGGTTTTGAAAAAAGATTTCCCGGCCGGTCCGTGCTGGCTGCGCTATACCCATGATGGCTATGGACAGCGCGATGATGGCGGCGGATTCGACGTTTGGGGCGTGGGACGGCCGTGGCCGTTGCTATGCGGCGAGCGCGGCCATTATGAACTGGCGGCGGGGCGCGATGCGCGTCCATACGTCAGCGCTCTGGAACGTTTCGCCACTGCGACTCGGCTGCTGCCCGAGCAGATTTGGGATTTACCCGACAACCCCGAGGCGCTGCTTGCCTATGGCGGTCCGACCGGCAGTGCGATGCCGCTGATGTGGGCGCATGCCGAGTATATCAAGCTGGTGCGCTCGGTCGGCGACGGCCAGGTGTTCGATCTGATTCCGGAAGTGGTTCGTCACTTTCAGGACAATGGCGAACGGAAGAAGATCGAAGTGTGGAAAGCCAACCGGCAGGTCAAATTGATTGTGGCCGGCACCCGACTCAAAATCATCGCGGCCAAACCCTTCACGCTACACTGGGGCCAGGGTGAGTGGAATCCGGTTCACGACACGCATTCCAGCGGCACTGCGATCGGAATCGATTACGTCGATCTCGAAACCGCGCCCGGCGATCGCTCGCCGCTGCGCTTCACCTTCTACTGGCCGGAAGAATCGCGCTGGGAAGGCCGCGACTATGCGGTAGCGCTCACAGACAAAAGACGAAAGGTTTGATCGCGCGACTTTTCAGGCATAAGGCACCACAACAATTCAGCGACCCTGCCATTAAGATAACTTTCCCAAATTCCCTAGCGGTCCGTGCGCGCATCTAGCCTGCTTCCCCGGCGATCAAAATTTCGAAGCGGCGGAAGTATCGATCATCGAGCCTGCGCGCTTCGATATCGATCCCTCCGAGGTCTGCCGCGCGAGCGCGCCAATCCCGAATCCGACCAGAATTGGAAATGTCCAGCCGCGCAAAATTTTGGCCAAAAAGTAGCCGGCTCCGAAGGCGAGCCCGATCGCCGGGAATGGGTTTTCACGCATCCGGGAGGTCGAACTCATATAGTTGAAGGCGTCGCGGCCGATACGCGTGAATCTTTCCCCAACATCGCCGTTTTGCAAATACTCGCGGGTCTCATCAACTGCTTCTTTGAAGGGTTGCGTATCCATCTGATCTCCTTGATCCCCCTTTCGATGGGGAATGATGTGCCATCGAATTCTCGTCCCGAGTTTTGATCGTTCGAGAACGCAATTGACGGGCCAAGTTACGCGAGTGGATATCGAGTGGCGGATACGCCCTGATGGATGGAGTATCTACGGAAGGTTTTTGGGAAGGTTTTTGCCGCAAACAAAAACGGGAGCGGAAAGCCTGCATCGCTTTCCGCTCCCGCGGGTTAATTAGGAAAGTGCGTCAGCGTGGCGTCTAATAATAATCCACCGGATCGACCTGCCGCTTGGCGCCATAGTAGAACAACATATTCTCCGTAAGTCCCTGCCAGGTGAACTTACCGGGCGGCATCAGCAGCCGCTTAAACATCGATTTGAGCGAATAGAATTCCTTGGTGCAGCGCCAAACGCCCTCTTCGACCTGCTGCGGAGACATTTTCTTCGGCACGAACATGCAGCGAAAGTTATTGGTGTACATGTCGGCATCCGGGATGATGACGCGGCCTTCGTTCTCGAGCATGGTGCGCATCGGGGTGCCGCGCCGGGGCGTGACCGTATTGAAAAAGGCCTCGGGCGCCTTAACCTCATGCAGGAATTTGAGCGTGTCGTCGAAAATGCCCGGATGGTCCTCTTCGAGGCCAAACAGGAAATTCAGCGAATAATAGATGCCGTGCTTCTCGAGCCGCGCCAGCAGTTTCTTGTACTGATCGACGTGGTTCTGAATTTTATTCATCGACAGCAGGCTTTCCTGGCTGATCGATTCGACCCCGATATTGACGTGGAACACGCCGGCTTTCGCCGCCAGTTCCAACAAATCCTCGTCATGGTTGGAGTTGACCGTCCATAGACAGGAAAAGCGGATGTTCAGGGGTATTAGCGCCTTGAACAACTCCTTGGCGAACTTATGTTTGCCGGTGATCTGGTCGTCGATGAACTGGAAGCGGCGGATGCCGGTAACCTGCATCACCTGTTTCATTTCCTCGACGATGTCTTCGATCGGCCGCGTGCGGTAGCTGCCATTGTAAAAGACTGGAATTTCGCAGAACGAGCAGCGATAGGGACATCCGCGGCTGGCCTGAATCGGTGCGCATTTGAACAGATAACGGTTCAGCTTCAGCAGTTCATGGCGCGGACGCGGCAGATTCTTCAAATCGTGCAGCTTATCGGCCTTATAAATCCGCTTGAGCTTTCCGTCTTGCCAATCCTGCAATAGTCCCGCCCAAACCAGGTCGGCTTCTCCCTGCACCACCGCGTCGGCATGCTTTAGCGCCTCTTCGGGCTGGAGGGTGGCGTGGAATCCTCCCATGACAACCGGGATGCCGCGCTTGCGGTACTCATCGCCGAGTTGATACGCGCGCAGTGAGGCGCCGATAGTGGTTGTCATCCCCACCAGGTCCCATTTGGCGTCGAAATCGAGATCTTCCAGGCGCTCGTCGCACAGCGTGACGTCGTATTCGGGTGGCGTCAGCCCGGCCATCAGGGGGATCATCAGCCCCATGATCAAGCGCCAACGGGTTTTATGCGGAGTGCCGTCCAGATGAACGGTAGTTGGCTGAATCAATAGGATACGCGGCTTTTTCATACTTCCTCCGCGACCGCAGGGGTTTCATGCGATCGTGAACGGCTCCCATCGTAAGAAGAATATCTGTCTGTAAGTATCCACAGCACAAATGCAAATACGTAAGTACCAAATGCTGCCCCCCAGGCAAATATAGGCAGCCGATTCACAAGTGCCAACACTACCAATATATAGGCGAAATCCCGGCCCGTTACCCGATCGACCTTGCCGATAAATTGTTCGGCGCGAGGGCCGCTCACGCTGAAAGCGCGAGCGACGGAAATAGCACAGAAGCCAAATCCAATCAGAAGAATTCCAAGCAGATAAAAATAGGATTTGCTGCCGCTAATTCGATAGCATCCAAGCGTCAGGCCGATAAAAATCGCGACATTGACGATGTTATCGGTGATCTTATCGAGCATTCCGCCGAACGGGGTCTCGGCCATTTTCAGCCGCGCCACCTCGCCGTCGACACCGTCGATCGTCACCGATACGAGAAACAAAAGCGAAGCCCACAATCGCCACCAGTAGCCTGGCGCGGCAAACATGGCGGCGGCCGCGAGGCCGATCGCAGTGTTCGCCAGGGTCACCTGATTGGGGGTGATTCGCGTATTCGCCAGCCGGGAACTCAGCCGCCACGAAAGTCTTCGATCGAAGGCGCGGGCAAGGATACCGTCGCTGTCGGCGGTTTCATTACGCAGCGCAAGAGCCAGCCTCCGTTGCGCTTCTCCCAGATTGGACGGTGAGTTCCTAAGGGCGACCGGGAGATAAGAGTTTTTGAATTCGAGCGCGGAATGTGATTCTAAATCCGTCAACAGGTGGGTTAGCGGGCCAGTCGCGAAAATCCCCTCGGCGTGATCGTCTTGGCTGCGCAACCGAGTCACCCCCGAGGGATTGGTCGCGTGCAACTTCAACAATGCATCCAGTTGCGCCCGGCTGAAAACGACGTTATCGGAGATCATCAGACACGGTTCAGAAGCGATCACACCTGAACCATCCAATAAGGACTGGAAAGACTCCACCAGGGAAATTCCGTCTCGATTCTCAAAACTACCCATCGCCTCGATAGTGGCGCCGCGACCGGCGGGGCCGATCTCAACCAAGAAACGGGTGATGCCGACGCGCTCACATTGAATCAATATCCGTTCGAGTAACGGTCGGCCATATACCTCGGTGGCGCCAAGACCGGATGTGCTGTTTACAAGTACAGTCTCCATCGAAGTAGGCTAAAACAATTTTTCTGAAGCGAACGTATTGAAGAATCGCATCGTTAGCTCTCTTCTGACCGAGCGGTCCGTCCTAGTCAATGAGAGTGCTGAGGTTTTGTCAACCAGGTTTTTAAAATAGACATGGAAATTCAGGCAAAAAGCGAAAGAAATCCCTGTATCTTTGGCTTGAGGCCGGTTAAAACTGCATAATCGCTAATTAATCACTGCCTATTTATACGTCCAGTGTGGCTGGTAAACTGATTTTCGTGAATCCTCCGCGCGCCTTGCTGATCGATTTTGGTGGTACGCTCGATGTGCCGCGTCACTGGCTGGATCGGTTTCTCAATCACTACCGGGCAGCCGGCGTCGCGATCGATCGGGCTCGCCTGGATTGTGCTTTTTCACACGCAACTCAACTTGGTTACGCCAGTTCCGCTGAACTGCGGCAGGCCGCCTTGGACGAAATCGTCGGTTTTCTGGTGCATCATCAGTTCGATTGGCTCCAACGAAATCCAACACAGCATAATCTGGAATTCGCGAGTCTAAGTCCGTCATCCAGAGTCATGCTTGAGCGGTCGATTTGCGATGGCTTTGTCGATGAATCGCGCGAGGCCACGGGTTCGACCCGAGAGCTGTTGCGCGATTTACATGATCGCTATCGAATCGCGGTGGTGTCGAATTTTTATGGCAATTTACGGGTGATCCTGGATGAATGTGGATTCATGGATTTCATCGATGCGGCCGTCGATTCTTCCGCGGTCGGAATTTTCAAACCCGACCCGGCGTTGTTCCTGATCGCGATGCGCGAATTGGGGATCGGTCCGGTCGACACCGCGATGGTGGGGGATTCGTTAGGCAAGGATCTAGCCCCTGCACGGAGGCTTGGCCTGCGAACGGTATGGCTGCGCCATTCGCTTCCTGGAGACCGTGACGGCATCGAGGATCGTGAGCTGGCCGCCGACTATTTAATTCGTTCAATCACCGATTTACGTGATTTGCGATGGTAACGCCGTTCGACGGGGCGATACTGGCGGCCGGCCTCGGCGAGCGCCTGCGTCCTGCGGTGGAGAATTTGCCGAAGCCGCTGGTGCCGCTCAATCAGATGCCGTTGCTGGTGCGGCAGGCGTGGGCTTTGAAAAAGGCCGGGGCGCGATCGGTGTTGGCGATCGTCAATTCGGAAACCGCGCGTATGCTGGACGAACGCGGCATCGGACTGCCGGATTTTCTGAACCTCATGGTGCGCGATACGGCAAATTCGATGGAATCGCTGTTCGCGCTGGGCGAGCAAATAAAGAGCGATCGTTTTTTACTGGCGACGGTGGACTCGATGGTGCGGCAATCGGAACTCGACCGATTTTCGCACGCCGCCGTGGAGCTAACCGCCTCAGGGCAGGTTAAACCTTACGACGGGGTGCTGGCGGTAGTGCGCTGGCGTGGCGATCGGCGTCCGTTGTTCGCCACGGTGAATAAAAACGGATCGATTGTGGCGCTCGGTGGCGAGGCGAGCACGCTGGTCACCGCCGGGTTCTATTTCCTGCCGCGCCGAATTTTCGAGTTCAAAAATCAGGCAGCAGGCGCGCGTCTCGATGCGCTGCGCCGCTTGCTGGCCCTCTTGATCAAGGAGCAAGTTCGTTTCGGCGCATTCGAGATCGACGGCGCGATCGACATCGACGAAGGTGCGGATCTTGAGGCCGCGCGCGCACTTTTCGATCGCGAGGCGGTCCATCCGGCGCCAGCCTCCGACGATCAGAAGGGAAGCTGAAAGGCTTGCGATGCGAGTGCTCGGAATCTATCGCGAGAGTCAATTCTCGCCTGGAAAAGTCGACGCCGACGCGGCGATCCTCGATGCGGTCCTCGCGGCGCTACGCGAAAAAAAATTGGAATCGTCCACTGTGATGGCCGAGCGGATCGATTCCCATTTCGATGCGAAAGCCAATTTGGTGCTGGCGATGTGCCAGGGCGAACATGCGCTGGAACGGCTGGCCCACCTCGAGAAAACCGGCGCGCTGGTGATAAATTCCGCTCTTGCAATTCGTAACTGCTATCGGGATCTGATGGGCGCCGGGTTGACCCGCGCCGGGATACCGGCGCCGCGCGGCGTACTGCTCGATTTATCGCGGCCCGAGCCTCGTCTCGAGGGGATCGATGCGACCCATGAGCTCTACGTCAAACGAGGCGATCTTCACGCGCTCGGTCCCGAAGATGTGCAGCGCGTCGATCGGCTGGCGGATATTTACGCAGTACTTGCCGCGTTCGTCCAAAGAGGCATCCGCAAGGCATACGTTCAGGAGGCGGTGTCCGGTCTATTGGTAAAGTTTTACGGGGTGAGCGGTGGCGAATATTTCGCGGCGCTGCCGGAAACCGGACAACTGTCCTTTCAAGCCGAACAAAGCCTCAGGCAGGCCGCCGAACGTGCGGCCGCCGCGCTGGGTCTCGAGGTGTGGGGCGGCGACGCCATCGTGCAGGACAACTCAATCATGCTAGTCGATTTTAATGACTGGCCAAGTTTCAGCCGGGTTCGCGTCGAGGCTGCGCGCGCGATCGCCCGGCGATGCATGTTATTGCTGCGCAGGCGCGATCAGAGCTGACGGCTGCGAACATTCGTTGTTGCCGAATTATCGGGCTGATTTATCGCCCAAATTTATCGCTACCGATAGGCCGCTCATATTCAGTGCCGCGTTGAATTCGATAATATAACCGCACTTTATGAAAAGCGGATCGATGAAAAACCAAAGCACTGAGCATCAGGCGGTCCTTCCGCGGATGCGAACCGAGATTCCCGGCCCCAAATCGAAACAGATATTCGAGGCGGAAGAGCGCTATCTCGCGCCCGGCCGGCAACGTATCTCGCAATTGGCCGGCCTGGCTTTCGAGCGCGGATCGGGCGCCACGCTCACTGATGTCGACGGCAATACCTACGTGGATTTTTTCGCCGGGGTCGCGGTCGCCAGTCTTGGGCATGCTCATCCGGCCCTGGCGCAAGCGCTGGCCGATCAGGCGAATCGGCTGATCGTGGGAACCTTCGCCACCCCCGAGCGCGCGGAAAACTTTGAGCGGCTGAGCCGGGTTGCTCCAGGCAAGCTGAAACGCCATCACCTTTACAGCGGCGGCGCGGAAGCGGTCGAAGCCGCGCTACGGCTGGCGCGCTCGGTGACCAAAAAGCACGAAGTGGTGAGTTTCTGGGGCGGGTTTCATGGCAAGACCGCCGGCGTTCTTGGTTTGATCGGCGATGAATCGAAGCAGGGCTATGGACCGCTGATGGCGGGCCGCTATCAAGCGCCCTATGCCGATTGCTATCGGTGCCCGTTCAAAATGACTTATCCCGAATGCGGCATGTTCTGTGTCGAATTCGCAAGCGAACAGGTTAAGCGTAGTTCGGCGGGCGCGATCGCGGCGGTGATCGCGGAGCCGATGCAGGGGACGGCGGGAAACGTAATTCCGCCCGATGACTTCATGCCGGCGGTCAAGCAGATGGCGCGCGACAACGGCGCATTGCTGATCGCGGATGAGATGATCACCGGCTTCGGCCGCACCGGGAAATGGTGGGGCGTCGAGCATAGTGCAACCGAGCCGGACATCGTTACGATCGGCAAGGGCATGGGTTCCGGCTTCCCGGTCTCGGGCGTTTTGTTGAGCGATGAATTAGGACGGGCCGAACCGTTCGGCAAGCCGAGCGCGTCTTCTTCGAGTTACGGCGGAAATCCGCTGGCGGCGGTGGCGGTGGGGGTCACCATCCGCACGATCGAACAGGAGGGACTGGTCGAGAATTCGCGGCGCATCGGAGAGCTGCTGCTGAACCGCTTGATGGGACTGAAAGAGAAGTACGAATTTGTCGGTGATGTGCGCGGGCGTGGATTATTGCTCGGGATGGATTTGGTGCGCGATCGGCGAACCAAAGAACCTTTGTCCAAGCCGGTTACGGAGGCCATCTTCAAGGAGTCTCTGCGGCGGGGGCTGCTCCTGATGGGCTACTTCCCGCGGGTGCGGATCAATCCGCCATTGGTGATCAACGCGGATCAGGCCGAGGCTGGAGTGGCTATTCTCGACGAGGTCTTCGCCCACGTGCGGGACCATCTGGATTGGCGCGCGGGGGAGTGATTATGGCGGACGATGCTGGCAATCGCGGATTGTTCCTGGATCTGGTCGGCACGCTGGTCGCGATGGATGAAACTCGTCAGCTCCCGCTGGTCGATGGGAAGATTGCGATCCGGCTTATGCCCGGCGTGATCGAAAAGCTTGCTCCGATCCGGGACCATCTGATCTTCGTGGTCTCGAATCAGGCCGGCATCAACCGGGGGCGACTCACGATGAGCGCGGTCGAGGATGCGATGGGCGAGCTGGATGGCATGCTTGGCGAGATTTTGACCGGCTGGCAAATCTGTCCGCATGACGACGCCGACCGCTGCGAATGCCGCAAGCCCAAGGGCGGCATGATCACCGAGCTGGCGCAGATGTACGGCGTCGATTTGGCGATATCGACCATGGTCGGCGACCAGGAGATCGATGCGGCGGCGGCCGCCGCGGCCGGAGTGGGACGCTTTGTTCAAGCCGGCGATTTTTTCGACTGGAGCGCAAAGCGTGGCGACTGACGCGGAGCTGCAGCGCAAGCTTGACGTACTGCTGCTGCAGGCGCAGGAAATTTTCGGCACCCGGGTGACGGAGTTCTTTACGCATATCAAGTCACTCGGTCGGCGCGGATTGAGTTCCGATCAGCAAGCGCGAATGCACGAAATCGCGGAAATCTTTCGCGGCATCACCGCCGCTCATCATGGAGCGCAAACTCAGCCCGAAACAGAGGTCGAGGTGGAGTCGCGCGCAATTCGGATCGAGCGCACCCTGGCAGGCCTCGAACGGTTCGATCAACAACTGAAAGAGATCAATGCTGAGTTAAGCTCAATGCTCGACCGCTAGTTCCAAGCTTTGATTTGCAAACTTCTGCGAGGACTCAATCATGAAAATCGGAATCATGGCGTTCATGACCGTCGACGCGATCCATCCCAGCGAGCTGGCGCGCAAGTGCGAGGCGCTGGGCTTCGATCTGCTGGTATTTCCGGAGCATCCGGTGATTCCGTCCAAGCCCCGCACCCCGTTTCCGCGCGGCGATGGTCGTATTCCCGAGTTTTATCTAAATTGTCCGGATCCCTTTGTGACGGTCGCGATGGCCGCGGCCGCTACCACCAAACTGCGAGTCGGCACCGGAATCCTGCTGGTTCCAGAGCATAATCCGATCAACGTGGCGAAGGCGGTGGCGACCTTGGATCACTACTGCAACGGGCGCTTCGTGATGGGCATTGGGGGCGGCTGGATGGTTGACGAACTCGAGGTGTTTGGCGTCGACTTCCGGCGGCGCTGGCCATTGGTTCGCGAATATGTGCGGGCGATGAAAGAGCTGTGGACCAAAGAGGATGCCAGTTTCGGCGGCGAGTTCATCAAATTTCCGCCGATTCGATGTAACCCCAAACCGTTCCAGAAACCGCATCCCCCGATTCTGGTCGGCGCGGCGGGCGATCGCGCGCTCAAGAATGTGGTCGCGATCGGCGACGGATGGATGCCGATCGAACAGCCGCCGGATTCGCTCAAGGCGCAACTGGGCAAGCTCAGGACCATGTGCGGAGAAGCCGGGCGCCGCTTCGAGGAGCTCGATATTTCGGTGACATTTATGGATGCGATCAAGCCGAATTCGCGCGATCTGATCGAACGATATCGGGAGGCCGGCGCTCATCGCCTGATCCTGAATTCGTCGCCGTTGTCGCGCGATAACGCCGATCGTGAACTGGAGGCGATGGCGCGCGCATGGATTGCCTGACGGCCTTTCGCCATAGTGTCTGACCCTTTCCCCGCTGTTTTGCGGGGGAAGGAATGGAAGGGGGTGTCTCCATCAGTGAAGCGGCGTGGCGCGATAGCGGGGTTCGGCGCAATGGCGGTGCTGGGCCATTTGCCGGGATGGCTGGCGCAACCGGAGGTTCAAATTGCGGCCATCTGCGATCCGGCCGCCGAGCGGCGTCATCATGCTTTCCGTATCCTCAAGGGCGTACGCATATATGACAACCTGGATCTGATGCTCGATGGCGAGCGGCCCGATTTTGTCGATATCGCCAGTCCGCCTGCCTTCCACGCCGCGGCGGCGCGCGCGGCGCTCGAAGCCGATGCCCACGTGCTGGTTGAAAAGCCCCTGTGCCTTTCACTTGATGAGCTGGAGAGTTTGATCGAACTGGCACGGAGCCGTTCACGGGTGCTGATGTGCGTACATAACTGGAAGCATGCTCCCGCGTACCGGAAGGCGTTCGAAATAATCGAGTCCGGCAGATTGGGAAAGCTACAAGAAATCAAACTCGAAAGATTGCGGACCGCGCCGGCTGGCGATCAAGGAACTGGCGGGCGATGGCGTCGCGATCCGGCGCTCGGCGGCGGAATTCTGATCGATCACGGATGGCACGCGTGCTACCTCGCGCAATGGCTGACGGGCGGTGCAGCGCCCCGCCTGGTCGCGGCGCGACTGGCCGGCGAGGATGGCAACGGGGCCGAGGAGATCGCGGATCTCGAATTGACCTGCGCCGAGGGACGGCGAGCGAGTATCCATCTGTCGTGGCGCGCGGCGACGCGCCGGACCGCGGCCTCGATTCGCGGCGAGCGTGCGATTCTTGAGATCGAGGGCGACGCGGTTCGCCTGATCGAAAACCATGGTGCTCGGCATGATTTGCCGATCAGCGATGCGCCTGACGATTCGTACCATGCCGCATGGTTCTCGGCGGTGGCGCGAGAGTTTCAGGCGGCAGTCGAGGCCGGCGGCGGTTCCATCATGATGACCAACCAGTCCGAAGCGCGGAGTACGCTAGCGATCATTTCACAGGCTCGCGTGGCCGCACGCTCCTGAGCGCGATCCGCGTGTCGCTGTTCATCGAAGGTTTCGCGTTTCGCCAAATACTATTGACTTTGCTGACCGAGCGGATAATCTCAACCTATTGACCGAGTGGTTAGCACGAGATTTACGCGGAGTTTGAAGCTGCCTGATATGAGCATTATGCCGGTTTTTGGCAGTTTGAACACCGATTGCTCGTGGCCCACGGTCGGATGAGATGGCCGCCGTCGATCCCCAGGAACAGGCACAAGGTTCGCGTGATGAAATCATGCGGGCGGCGATGCGCCTGTTTGCCGATCGCGGGTTCCATGAGACCTCGATGTCCGAAGTTGCGCGCGAGGCGCGGGTCAGCAAGGCGCTCATTTTCTGGCATTTCAAGACCAAGGAAGATCTGTTCATGGCGGTGCTCAACCGCCTCCTGGAGCCCTATTTTATCGATTTCGGAGAAGAGACTGAGCTGGATGAGCGAGCGCAGATCCTGAAGCTGGTTGAAATGTATCTGCTGTTCGTCCGCGACCATGCCAACTCAGTGCGATTCTTTTTGGCGCAACTGCTGCACGATGAGCATCGGGGTGAAAACCTGGGATCGCAGGTGCTGCAGCTTTATACGGGATATCGCAATCTGCTGACCAGTCTGCTGGCTCAGGCTCAGCAAAAAGGATCGTGCGCCCACGGTTACACGGCCGAGAGTGCCGCCGCGTTTCTGCTCTCCGCCCTCAATGGCTTTCTGATCGACTTTTTGTTTATGCGTGACTCGGCGCTGAATCCCGAGAACGCCCTCACGATGGTCCGGGAATGGTTGTTCGGCGAGTCCGGACAGGGTAGCCGCGCCGACGGTCAGGCGGTCGCCTGAACGCTTATTGGCCGAGGGAGAGAACTGATCGATGCGAATGCCGCTCAAATTGATGATTGATCTCGGCCGTTACATGGGCCGGATGAAACGTAAGGGTGAAAAATATTTTCCGCTGGTGCTGATGCTCGAACCGCTGCACGCTTGCAACCTGGCCTGCGTCGGATGCGGGCGAATCGTTGAATATAAGGACACCATCCGCGACATGATGCCGCTGGAGGATGCGGTGACCGCCGCCAATGAAGCCGGCGCGCCAATCGTCTCGATCTGCGGCGGCGAACCGCTGATGTACAAGCATATCGTGCCGCTGACCCGGCGCCTAATCGACGAGCAGCATCGTCACGTTCAGATTTGCACCAACGCAATCCTGCTGGATCGCTTCGTCAAGCAGGTCGGGCCCGACAAGCATCTGAGTTTCAACATCCATATCGATGGGATGCGCGAGACCAACGATCGCGTCACCGATCGCCAGGGTCATTTCGATATCGCAGTCAAAATGATCAAGATGCTCAAGGAAAAGGGCTATCGGGTGCAGACCAACACCACGGTCTTCCGCGAAACCAGCGGGGAAGAACTGGAAGAGTTGATCGCCTTTTTGAACGGCCTCGGGGTCGATGGAATGCTGTTGACGCCCGGTTATCATTACCAGGTGCTCAACAACGACGATCTCTACATGAAAAAGGAAGAGATGCCGTTTAAGTTCAGAAAGGTCCGCAAGTTGGCTGACGATTACAAAATAATCAATACGCCGATTTACCTGGACTATCTGGCCGGCGACCGCGACCTGTTGTGCAGTCCATGGACCACTGTCACGCGCAATCCGCGCGGATGGAAGGGGCCCTGCTATCTGATCACCAATGGTCATTATAAAACCTTCCAGGAGCTGCACGAAGCAACCGACTGGGAGTACTACCGCACCAAGCAGGACATTCGATGCCGCGATTGCAAGCTGCATTCAGGCTTCGAGGGTACGGTGGCGCTCGATTTCGGCAAAAATCTGAAGGATTCATGGCGTATGGTTCGCCATTACGTATCCTGAGTATGGGGCGGGCGTCGTCGCCCGGGCACACCGGCTAAGAGGCGGGGTGGCAGTGGGAAAGGAGACCGCTGTGCCGGATGGAAGACTCCATTTCGGCGAAGCGTCAACCGATGCAAAATTTGAAATCGGCGCGAGCCGGGACTTTTAGGCTCGAAAATTCTTCGAACGAACTTGATCCTTCGGACTTGCAACCAGCTTCATCGTTCGAATTCGATGCTTATTTGAAAAGCCGCGTACGGCTGATCGAACAGGCGCTCGAACCATGCGCAATTCAGACGGGCGGGCCTGGCGAACGGCTCAGCGAAGCGATGCGCTACAGCCTGCTGTCGGGCGGCAAACGGTTGCGTCCGATATTGGCGCTGGGCGCGTGTGAGGCGGTCGGCGGCCGAATCGAGAACGCGATGGGTCTCGCGTGCGCAATCGAGATGATTCACACCTATTCGATGATTCATGACGATTTGCCGTGCATGGATAACGACGATCTGCGCCGCGGCAAGCCGACCAATCACAGGGTTTATGGCGAGGCGATTGCGACCCTGGCCGGCGACGCTCTATTGACCGACGCGTTCGGAATCGTGGCTCGTAACACCCCCGCCGGAGTTTCACGTATCGCGCTGGTCGAGACCATCGCTGAATTGTCGTCGGCGGCCGGATCGGCCGGCATGGTCGGTGGCCAGACGATCGATCTGATGGACGAGGGCCGCTCGGTCTCGATCGAAGATTTGGAATACCTGCATAGCCGGAAAACTGGCGCCCTGTTCGTGGCTGCGGTAATGGGCGGCGGCAGGCTGGGCGGTGGCAATGCTGCCCAACTGGCGGCGCTTGGCGCGTACGCACGCGCGATTGGGCTGGCTTTTCAGGTGATCGACGATTTGCTCGATGTGGAAGGTTCGACCGAGCAGATGGGCAAACGCACACAGAAAGACCATCAGCGCGGCAAGGTAACCTATCCGTCGTTGCTCGGCGTCGAGGCCTCGAGGGAATTTGCGGAGGCTCTGCGGCTCAAGGCCGGCGAAGCGCTGTCGGAGTTCGACTATCATGCCGAGCCGCTGCGCAGGCTGGCGAACTTTGCGGTGGAGCGCAACTCGTGAATAGCGCGCGGATGATCAAAGCTAATGGCAACGGCGCGCTCGCTCCGGCGCGGCGCGCGGTGCTCAAAGCTCCCGGTGTACTGGAGATTCAGCCGTTCACCCCGCCCGCGCCTGGTCCGGGCGAAGTGCTGCTCGAAGTGCGCTGCGCCTTGAGTTGCGGCACTGACCTCAAAACCTGGCGTCGGGGCCATCCGATGTTCCGGCTGCCGACTCCGTTTGGTCATGAGTTCTCCGGGACGGTGGCGGCGGTGGGCGAGGGTATTGAGCGTTTCCAGGTAGGCGATGGCCTGATGGCGGCGCCGACCGCACCGTGCGGACGCTGTTTCTTTTGCGATCGCGGGCAGGAGAATCTTTGCGCCGACGCGGTCGGAAGAATGCTGATGGGCGCGTATGCCGACTTTATCCTGCTGCCAGCCTACATCGTCGCCCGCAACGCATTCCGCAAACCGGCCGGGCTGCCGTTCGAGGAAGCAGCACTGCTTGAACCACTCGCCTGTGTGGTTCATGCGCATGAGATGGCGAAGCCGGAGCCGTGCGAAAGTGTATTGATTGTCGGCGCGGGTCCTTTCGGACTACTGCATCTGCTGGTGCTAAAGGCCGCCGGCATCCATGAAGTGACGGTGGTGGGGCGCGGCGCCCAACGGCTGGCGTGGGCCGGCGAGCTGGGCGCAGATCGCGTAATCGACGCCGCCCGCGATGAAGCCGCCGCCGAAGTGGCAAGGCTCAACGGGGGAATCGGTCCCGATCTGGTGATTGAAGCGACCGGGCAACTCGACGGCTGGCACGATGCGCTCGCGCGCGTGCGGCGCGGCGGCCGAGTAGTGCTGTTTGGCGGATGCCCGGCGAATACAGTGCTGAATGTCGATACCCGCCGGATGCATTACGATAACCTGAATCTGCTCGCTCCCTTCCACTATCGTCCGCGTGATGTCAAGCGCGCCTTCGAGCTATTGGCCAGCCGCCGCCTGGGAGCTGGCCGAATCGTCAATGGACGGCGCCGCCTGGCCGACCTTGGTGAGGTATTCGCGATGCTTGACCATGGTGAGGTGTTGAAGTGCGCAATCATTCCGTGAGCATTGCGGCGGCAGGAATGGTTGGCCTGGAATTTTGTTGCGGCGTATTTCGCGCCGGGCTTTAGGGGGAAATGGTTTTGGACTCTATGACGCAAGCGGCTGTGCCGCTGAACGGTCATCAGCCGGTTGAACTCGCAGCGAATCAGGATTTTTTCGCGCGGCTCAATACGGCGGTTGAACGGGCGCAAAGCTCGCTGCTTGCAATGCAACATAGCGAGGGTTACTGGCAGGCGCCACTCGAGGCGAATGGCGAGATGAACGCCGAGTTCATCATCTACAGCCGCTTTATGGGCGTGACCGATCACGATCTGGAACCGAAGCTGCGCAAATATCTCCTCGAGATCCAGCAACCCGACGGCAGTTGGGGCCTGTTTCCCGGCGGCGAGGGCGATCTCTCGACCAGTATCGAGGCCTATTTCGCTTTGAAGCTGGCTGGCCTGCGCGCGGGCGATGAGCCGATGCTGCAGGCGCGCCGATGGATTCTGGCCCATGGCGGAATCGCCAAAGCCGGCACCCTGGCGCGCTTTTATCTGGCTGCGATGGATCAGGTGCCGTGGGATGCGACACCATCGTTGCCGATCGAACTGGCCTTGCTGCCGAAGCATTCGCCACTCAATATCTACGAGCTGTCCTCCTGGGCGCGCGGCACTTTGATGGCGCTGATGCTGTTACAGGCGACCCGCCCGGTGGTGAACGTCGATTACCGCGATAGCGTGCTCGAGCTCTATATCCTGCCGCCTCATTTCACCAAATTTAAATTGGGCCGGGGCGCGAAAACGCTCTCGCTACGCAATTTCCTGAACTATGCCAATCCGATGATGCGGACCTGGGATCGTTATCATCTGACCGCACTGCGCAATCGCGCGATTCGCTACGTCGAACGATGGATTCTCGATCATCAGGATAAAAACGGCTCCTGGTGCGGCATCCAACCCTGTTATTTGCTGAGCGCGATGGCGCTCAAGGGGCTGGGTTACACCAACGACCATCCGGTGATCAGCAAGGCGCTCGAGGCCAGCCGCGAATTGACCTGGCATTATCCCGATCGGGTGCTCTATCAACCCTGTGTTTCGCCCACCTGGGATACCGCGCTGGCGGCGAAAGCGCTGCTGGATTCCGGCCTGGATCGGGAAGACGAAATATTGAAGCGGACCTCGCGCTGGTTGATCGATCATCAGATTTTCAAACCCGGCGACTGGTCGGTCAAACGTCCCACGCTCGAACCCGGCGGATGGGCTTTCCAGTTTTATAATGACTGGTATCCCGACGTAGATGACTCGGCGGCGATCCTGACGGTCCTTGCCGGATCAGGCTGTGAGGATCCCGCGGCGAAGGATCGCGCCATCCGCATAGGTGCGAACTGGGTGATGGGGATGCAGTCAAGCGATGGCGGCTTTGCCGCGTTTGACGTGGACAACAACAAGACCTGGCTGAACCATGCGCCGTTTGCCGATGCGGAAGCCGCGACCGATCCGACCTGCCCGGACATTGCCGGGCGCGTACTCGAAATGATGGCGGCGGTCGGCTATCGCGCCGACCATCCGGTAGCCAGGCGCACGATCGAATGGCTGCGCCGCGAGCAGGAAAACGATGGCTCGTGGTGGGGACGCTGGGGCGTCAATTACATCTATGGGACGGCCTTCGCCCTTTCGGGTCTGCGCGATATTGGTGTCGATGTTAACCAGCCATGGATTCAGCGCGCCGTCCATTGGCTCAAATCGAAACAGAACCCGGATGGCGGATGGGGTGAAAGTTGCCTTTCCGACCGGGATCCCGAATGGATTGGGCGTGGAGTGAGCACTGCCTCGCAGACCGCATGGGGCATGATCGGTTTGATCGCAGGCGAGGATGTGGTCAGCGACAGTCTGCGTTCGGCGGCTCAATGGCTGGTGACGCGTCAGAATGAAGCCGGCGCCTGGGATGAAACCGAATATACCGGTACCGGCTTTCCGAACCATTTCTATTTGCGCTATCACATGTACTGTCATTATTTTCCGCTGATGGCGCTCGGGCGATTGCGGCGGCGGATGCATCCTGGCGCCGCAAATTAACGGACCAGAAATCAACGGTACAAAATTGACGGACGCGAGATGAAACCGATCGCCATTCTCGGCTCGACCGGATCGGTCGGCGTTACCACGCTCGATGTCGTGAGCCGGTTTGCCGATCGTTTTCAGGTAATCGCGATGGCGGCCGGGCGTAATGTCGAATTGCTGGCCGAGCAGGTCCGCCGCTTTCGGCCCGAGCTGGTGTCGGTGGCCGACGCCGCATTGGCGGCCGAATTGACGGCGAGATTGGGTAACGATCGGGTGACGATCGTCCATGGGATGGAAGGCGCGATTGCGGTCGCGACCCATCCGGCGGCCCAGCTCGTGGTTTCGGCGCTGGTCGGAGCCAAGGGGTTGCGGCCCACGCTGGCTGCAATTTCGGCCGGTAAAGATATCGCCTTCGCCAACAAAGAGGTGCTGGTGGTGGCGGGCGAGCTGGTGACCCGGGCGGCGCGCGACCATAACGTTCACCTGCTGCCGGTCGACAGCGAGCACAACGCGATTTTCCAGTGCCTTGAAAAGCGCGATCGCAAGACCCTGCGCCGGATCATATTGACAGCCTCCGGTGGACCATTCCGCGAATTGCCCACAGCGCAACTCGGATCGGTTACGGTTGCCGATGCGCTGCGCCATCCGACCTGGCAGATGGGCAGCAAGATCACGATCGATTCGGCCACCCTGATGAACAAAGGGCTTGAGGTAATCGAGGCGCGCTGGCTGTTCGGCCTCGAAGCGCGCGATATTTCGGTGGTGATCCATCCGCAGAGCGTTATCCATTCGATGGTCGAGCTGATCGACGGTTCGGTGATCGCCGAAATGGCGATCCCGGACATGGCGATTCCGGTCGCTTATGCGCTGGCGTTTCCCGATCGTTTGCCGCTGGACCATCTCAAGCCGCTCTCGCTGGTGGATCGCGGCAAATTAACTTTCGAGGAACCCGATCTTGAGCGCTTCCCGTGTTTGCGGCTCGCTTATGAGGCGCTGAAGGCGGGCGGGATGATGTCCGCCTGTCTTAACGCGGCCAATGAAGAACTGGTAGCCGCTTTCCTGAGCGGTCACGCAAAATTTATCGACATTCCGCGATCAATCGAGGCGGTGATGAATCGCTTCCACAATCATCCGGTCGCCAGCCTCGAAGATCTGCTTGAAACTGATGGATGGGCGCGCGCCACAGCGCGAGAAATGATCGGGCTCGGGCCGGCCACTTCAGAAATATCGATATGAACGCTCCCGCGGCAGGAGCCGATTCGCTCGAGCTTTCGCAAGCGCGAGCAGCAGGCGCGCCGATGGCGCTCGATCAGGCCTATGCGTTTTGCGCGGCCCTGGCGAATCGTCACTACGAGAACTTTACTATCGCGTCATGGTTGATGCCTCGGCAGATGCGGCCGCATATGCACGCAATCTATGCCTATGCGCGTTACGCTGACGATTTCGCCGATGAGGAGAAGAGCCTCGCGAAGCTCGACGAGTGGGAACACGAACTCGATTTGGCATACGCCGGCCGTCCGCAGCATCCGGTGTTCATCGCTCTGGCGGATACCATCCAACGCTATGAAATCCCTGACGAGCCGTTCCGGAATCTGTTGCGTGCGTTTCGTTCCGATGTCAACTTCGCAGGCTTCGAAACGATCGAAGACCTGATGGGCTACGCGCGCGATTCGGCCGTTCCGGTCGGGCGGCTGGTGCTGTGCCTGTTCGGCTATCGCGATGAGCAACGCGGCAGGCTGTCCGACATGGTATGCAGCGGCCTTCAGTTGGCGAATTTCTGGCAGGACGTGGCGATCGATTTCGACAAAGGCCGGATCTATTTTCCGCGGGCCGACATGCGCCGCTTCAAGTTGGGGGCAGAGGCTATCGGCCGCCAACAGGTAACTGGGGAATTTATCGAACTGATGCGCCACGAGATCGCCCATGCGCGCCGGCTGCTATGCGAAGGTGCGGCGCTGCACCGCCTGGTCGATCGGCGGCTGGGGCGCGACGTGCTGATGTTTGCGGGCGGCGGACTTGCGATCCTGCGCGCGATCGAAGCGGTGGATTACGACGTCTTCCATCGCCGGCCCCGCCTATCAAAATGGGATTATGTCAAACTTGGCTGGCGGGCGTGGCGAGGAACCCTTGAAGTCTGAGCGGGGCGACAATCAGTTGGCGCGCGATTATGAGCGCTGCGCCGCGATCACGCGGAGATCCTCCTCGAATTTCTACTACGCGTTCATGTTGTTGCCGGCCGATCGGCGCCGCGCGCTCAACGCCGTGTATGCCTTCTGCCGCTTCGTCGACAATATTGCCGACGATGAGGGCAGCCGCGAACCGGCCGCGATGCTGGATCGCTGGCGCCGCGAGCTCGATGCGGTTTACGCGGGAACGCCAGCCCACGCGATCGCGCGCGCGCTGGCCGATAGCGTGCGCCGCTTCAACCTCCATCGCCGTTACTTCGATGAAGTTATCGCCGGGGTCGAAATGGATCTGGCGCACAAGCGCTATGAAACCTTTGACGACTTGCGGCTTTATTGTTATCGCGTCGCTTCCGCGGTCGGACTGATTTGCATCGAGCTTTTCGGCTATCGCAATCCGCGCAGTGCAGTGTATGCCGAGAATCTCGGCATCGCCTTCCAGTTGACCAATATCCTGCGCGATATCAGTGAAGACGCCGCCCGCGATCGGATTTATATCCCGCTCGAGGATTTAAGGAAGTTCGGGGTTACCGAGCAGCAGATTCTCGAAGGCCGGTACTCGCCGGAATTTCGCGCGCTGATGGATTACGAAGCGATCCGTGCGCAAACCTTTTACTCGGCGGCGGTGGACAGCCTGCCCGGCGAAGACCGCATGTCATTGCTCAGCGCCGAGGCGATGCGGATGATTTATCGCGATTTGCTCAATCGAATAATCAAAGCCGACTATCGCGTCTTCAATCATCGCTACCGCGTGCCTGCTCCACGCAAATTGTTTCTGGTTGGACGCGTTTGGGCCGGCAGCCATCTGGGCTTTGCTCCGATCTGATCCGTTATGTCCGAAAAGCGCGAGGTGGTGATCGTCGGCGGCGGCTTCGCCGGACTGTCGGCTGGCGTGGCGCTGGCCGATCGCGGCTTTCGCGTCACCGTGCTGGAACGCAAGCCCGCGCTCGGCGGCCGCGCCTATTCCTTTCAGGATACGGACACCGGCGACTTCATCGACAATGGCCAGCACGTCCTGATGGGCTGCTACACGCAGACGATCGATTTTCTGGGACGCATCGGATCGCGAGACAAGCTGTGGGTCCATCCCAATCTGGAGATTCAGATGCTCGAGCGCGGTGGCAGAAGCGGTTTTTTGCGCACCGCCGCAATCCCCGGACCGTTCCATATGAGCGCCGCGCTGCTGCGTTACAGACTGCTCACGCCGCGCGAACGCTGGCGCGTGGTGGCGGGCGCCATGCGTATGATGCGGATGCGCGGACGCGACCCGCGAATGCTCGAGGTCACGACGGTTGCCAACCTGATGGAGCGGCTCGGGCAGGGCGAGCGTGAACGCCAATGCTTCTGGTATCCGATTGCGCTGGCGACGCTGAATGACGATCCCGGGATTGCTTCCGCCGGACTGCTGGCAGAAGTGATCAAACGGGCTTTTTTCGGCCGCCGCCGGGATTCTGCGTTCGTCTACTCACGAGTGGGTTTAAGCGATCTTTATTGCAGCGCGGCGGTCGAATTCATTGAAAAACGCGGCGGCTCGGTGCGCTGTCATCAGATGGTTCAAACGCTGGAACTTGATACCGGCGCGGCCGTAGCGCGGCTGCGGATGCGCGATCGCAGTGCAGTTGAAGCCGACGCCTACATTGTCGCCGTACCCGCGCCGCATCTGCTTCGCATGCTCCCTGAAGCGTTGTCGCGCGAGACTTATTTCGCGCGGCTGGCGGGACTCGGCGTTTCGCCGATTATCTGCATCCATGTGTGGCTCGACCGCGAGGTGACCGATGCGGCCTTTGCCGGTTTCATCGGCACCGCCACGCAATGGCTATTCAACAAGCGGCGCATCTTCGTACAGCACGGCGCTCATCATGGCGGCTATCTGAGTTTCGTGATCAGCGGTGCCCGCGCGCTGGTCGATCTACCGAATGACGAATTGCTGGCGATCGCGATGAAAGATCTTCGCGCGATGATGCCGACGGCGGCGAATGCGAAAATCGTCAAGGCGCTGGTGATCAAGGAGAAGCAGGCGACGATGGCTCCCGACCTTGAATCGCATCGGCTCCGTCCGCCGACCGCAACTCCGATACACAACCTTTTTCTGGCTGGCGATTGGATTCAGACCGGCTTGCCGGCGACGATCGAGAGCGCGGTGCTTTCCGGCTATGCGGCGGCCTCGGCGGTCGCCGCGCGGGCTGGAGTTTCGCGGGCGGCGTGAGGCAGCTATGCCCGATCGGATTGCACTAGTGACCGGCGCCAACGGTTTTCTTGGATCGCACGTGGTGCGGGCACTTGTCAGTGAAGGGGTTACGGTGCGGGCGATGGTGCGCGACAAGGCCGATCTGCGAGCGCTCGCGGGGGTCGAATGCACGCTGGTGCGCGGTGACCTGCGCGATCGGGAAGCCCTCGATCGCGCCGTACGCGGCGGTCACGAGGTCTACCACGTCGCGGCGGATTACCGGCTTTGGGTTACCGATCCCGCTCCGATGTATGCGGCCAACGTCGATGGCACCTTAAATCTTCTCGCGGCGGCGCATCGCGCCGGTGTCAAACGTATCGTGCATACCAGTACCGTCGGCACGCTGGGCATCCCGTCGGGCGGCGTTGGGCGCGAGGATTCTCCGGTCGCGCTGACGGACATGATCGGACCTTACAAGCGATCGAAGTTCATGGCTGAGCAGCAAGCGATCAAGGCCGCGCGCGAAGGTGTGCCGGTGATAATCGTCAATCCTTCGACGCCCGTCGGTGCGCTGGATTACAAGCCGACTCCGACCGGCAGAATCATTGTCGATTTTCTCAATCGCCGGATACCTGCCTATGTCGATACCGGGCTGAACCTGGTTGACGTTCGGGATTGCGCGCGAGGCCATCTGCTGGCGGCTGAGCGGGGCACAATTGGCGAGAAATATATTCTTGGGGGCGAAAATTTGACGCTGGCGCAGATGCTGCAGCAGCTCGGGACGCTGTCGAGCCTGTCTGCGCCGCGAATCAGGCTTCCTTATGCGGTCGCATGGGGTTTCGCGCTCGGTGCCGAGATGGTCGCTCGCACGCTGACGCATCGGCCGCCGCGCGCCAGCCTCACCGAGGTTCGGATGGCGCGCAAGCGGATGTTCTTCGATTCGTCGAAAGCGCGCGCCGCGCTCGGCTATGAACCCGGGTTGGTCGATGACGCGCTGGCCCGCGCGATCGCGTTCTTTCGTGAAATCGGTATGGCCCGCCACAATGGGTGAAGCGATGCATCTACTGTTGCTGACTATCGCGCTGCGGCCCTATGTCTTCATCTTCCTGGCCGCTTTTCTGTTTGCCGGAATCGTCAACTACGGGCTCGAGGCCACGATGGTCTTCACGGGGCTGAGTTATCTGGTTTCGTTTGGATGTGAATGGTTGTCGATACACGACGGCTTTCCCTTCGGGCTGTACCATTATTTGGCCACCACTCGCGGTCGAGAGCTTTGGGTCGCGGGCGTTCCCTTCATGGATTCGATTTCGTTCACCTTCCTGGCCTTCGCCAGTTACACGGTGGCGATGCTGGTGAGCACGCCGCTTTATCGCCGCGGGGTCGATTTGCGCCTGCTTGATAACTGGCGCCGGCGCGGAACCGTGCGTGTCTGGCTGCTCGGCGCGCTGTTCATGGTGATGATCGATATGGTGGCCGATCCGCTGAGCGTGCGGGGCAACCGCTGGTTCCTCGGAAGGCTGTTCTGGTATGACCCGCCAGGACCTTATTTTGGAGTGCCGATTAGCAACTATCTGGGATGGTTTTTCGTCGCGGCGGTGACGATCGCGATTTTTCAATGGCTCGACCGTTTGCTGAATCGCGGCGGGCGTAAGCCGTGGGGTGCGCTACCGGGGTTTCCGTCACGCGCGTTGCTTGGTCCGGGTCTATATGTGGGCGTCGTATGCTTCACGATCACGATGCTGTTTCGGATTCGTTCCTACGAGGTCGGCTGGGCGAGCGTGTTCATTTTTCTGCCCTTCACGGCGCTGACGCTTAGTATCTTGACCGACCGGCGCAGCTACGGGGATGCGGCGACGATCGAGCGCCATCTGAACGATTTTCCATTCGAGAAGAAGCTTCCCGTCTGGCCGAAACTTGAGGCACAAGGGCGGCCGATGACTCAGGAGCGCGTAAATGAGCCAGCTAAGAGGCAGCGCTAAGCACGGCCTCAAGCGCATCGGCCAGCGCTCGCGATGCGATCGAAAGGTTGTACATCATCCGCGGCAGCCGCAGGACGGCCGCCGGAGTGCTGGTAAGCGTGCGCATGGTCTTGAGGGCGTTGACCTGGCCGTCCGCGCTAGTGAAACCGGCCGCCACCAGATCCTCGTCCGCCGCGTCCATCACCGATCGCAAGCATACTATAGGGAAACCGAGTTTGGCGGCCTCGAGAGCGATTGCCGCGCTCTCCATATCCACCGCGATTGCGCCGCTGGCCTCGCGCACCGCGCGCTTGTCGGCGCCGCTGGCAAGCACTTGCGGCGAGGTAAAGATGCCGCCGGTCGAGATCGCCATCCCGGCTTCGATCAAAATCGCGCCCAATTCCTCGACCCGCTCCCGATCGATCTCGACGATATGATGCGCCAGACCATCGTCCGCATCCGCCGTAATCAATCGATCCGCAACCACCAGGTCGCCGATTGCGAGCCCCGGCGAGAGCGCGCCCGCCACCCCCGCGATAATAACCAGTTCGGGGTTGCTGATAGCCTTAAAGGTTCGCCGCGCAGCCTCGCCCGCGCGTTGCGGACCGATACCGGTCGCTATCGCCGCCAATTCGAGTTTTCCGAATCGCGATCGAAAGCCTTTGAGACCATCGAGATTCAGCCGCCGCCGCTGGTCGAGGCGGCGTTTGAATGGCCGCAGTTCCATTCCGAATGCGTAAAAGAGCAGGATCATGTGATGGTTCGCCGGATCGCCGGGATAAGCATCTCACCAGATGCGGGGCGCGCACGGAAGCGCCGACGGAGATGAACGGGATGACGCGCGTAATCGTCAGTGGCGACGACTTCGGAGTGTCGCCGCAGGTGAATGCGGGAATTTTGCGGGCGCATCGCGAGGGCGTGCTGCGCGGCACCAGCCTGATGGTGGCGGAGCCGTGGGCCGAAGCTGCGGCGCAAGCGGCGCGCGCCTGGCCTGGCCTCGATGTCGGACTTCATCTGGTGGTATGCCTGGGCCGGAGCGTGCTCGGCCATCAACGGCTGGCTGGAATTGTGGGCGCGCAGGGAGAGTTTCCCAGGAATCCGGCGGTCGCGGGTCTGCGCTATTTTTTCGACCGGAAGATACGCGGCGCGCTGCGCGACGAGATTCGCGCGCAGATCGAACGCCATTTGAAACTGGTCGGATATCTGAACCATATTGACGGCCATCTGAATTTCCACGTACATCCGGTGCTGGCCGATATCATGGTCGAGCTCGCGGCCGAATACCGGGTGCCGTGCATCCGCATTCCACGAGAGCCGATTATGACGACGTTATCGATCGCGCGCGACCACGCCTCGCGTAAAATCGTGGAGTCGATTATTTTTCGCGCGCTCTCCCGGCGTACACGCCGGATGGTCGCGGCGCGCGGCATCCGCACCACCGACTGGCTGTTCGGATTGCATCAGACGGGTTTCATGAGCGAGCGCTATCTAACGAATATTATCGCGCGCCTGCCCGCCGGTACCGGCGAAATTTATTTCCATCCGGCGGACGACAGTGGGGGGGCAGCGCCGCCCGATCGGCGTCATGAAACCGAACTGTTAACCAGCGCCGCGATTCGGAATGCTTTCGATCGCGCCGGAGTGCAACTGATTAATTTCGCCGAATTGGCGCATGGCTCGCAGATGGCGCGTGCTTGACGTAATCTTTATCGCAGCGCCGGCCTTCAGTCATGCCGGTGCGATCAACCATTAGCGTGAGAGGCCAGTTTCGCATGCACGACCAGGATAATCCCACCGCTGTCGAGGTTGGCGCCGATTCGCGCCTGCCGGCTTTCGTCCGGCCGCGCCGCTACGAACTGCGGCTGGAACCAAATCTGCCCGGCGCGAATTTCGTGGGTGAAGAGACCGTTGAGATAACCGTCGATCGCGCCACCGGCGATATCGTGTTGCACGCGCTCGAGCTCGAGATCTCTGAGGCTGCGGTGGAACGCGACGGCAGGCGCATCGAGGGGCAGGCCGAGTTCATCCCCGCCTCGGAGCAGGTGCGCTTGCGCTTCAAGCAAACGGTCGAGACCGGCGAGTGGAAACTCCACCTCAAATTCCGCGGCATCCTGAACGACAAACTGCACGGCTTCTATCGCAGTCAATATCACGACGCGGCCGGTAAAGAGCATCTGGTCGCCACCACGCAGTTTGAAGCGACCGATGCGCGCCGGGCCTTTCCATGCTGGGACGAGCCGGCATTCAAAGCCTCGTACAAGGTGACGCTGGTGATCGCGCCTGGACTGGTGGCGACTTCCAACGCCGGGGTCGAGAGCGAGCGCAAGCTTGCGGATGGCCGGGTCGAGGTGAGCTTTCGCGAAACCATCTCGATGTCGACCTACCTGGTGGCCTTTATCGTCGGCGAATTCGAGGCCACGGCACCGGAGGACGCGGGTACGCCGCTGCGCGTAGTGCATCTGCCGGGCAAGCACGGATTGACCGGATGGGCGCGACAGATTGGCGCATTCTCGCTCAAGTTTTTCGCCGACTATTACGGATTGCCCTATCCCGGCGACAAGCTCGACCTGATCGCGATTCCCGATTTCGCCTCCGGTGCGATGGAAAACCTGGGTGCGATTACTTTTCGCGAGACCGCGCTGCTAATCGACGAGCACAAGGCCTCGCGATCCGAGCTCGAACGGGTGGCGGACGTGGTTTCGCATGAGAACGCCCATATGTGGTTCGGCGATCTGGTTACGATGCGCTGGTGGAACGGCATCTGGCTCAACGAAGCGTTTGCCACCTTCATGGAGATGCTGGCGGTCGACGCCTGGAAGCCGCACTGGCGGCGATGGGAAAGTTTCGCGCTGTCGCGCGGATCGGCGATGGCGGTAGATGGCCTGACCTCGACCCGCTCGATCGAATACCCGGTGCGCACGGCGGAAGACGCCCGCGCGATGTTCGACGTGCTCACTTATGAAAAGGGCGCGGCGGTGCTGCGGATGCTCGAGCAATATCTCGGCGCGCAGGAGTTCCGCAAAGGCATCGCGCTGTACCTGAGCAAGCACAAATTCGGCAACACCGAAACCGGCGATCTGTGGGACGCACTCCAGGAATCGTCGCATCAGCCGGTGCGCCGCCTGATGGACTCGTGGATTTTTCAGCCTGGCTTTCCGATCATCGAGGTGGCCAAAACCGCCGATGGCAAAGGCCTGCGCTTAAGCCAGCGCCGTTTTTTTTATCTTCCCCAGAGCGATGCGAAGCCGCAGCTATGGCACGTGCCGGTGATGGTGCGGGTCAAAACCGCCAACGGTTCGTCGAATCACAAGCTGCTGATGGACGAGGCTGAAGCCAAGCTCGAAATCGGCGAGCCGATCGAATGGGCGCTGGTGAACGAAGGCGGCCATGGCTTTTATCGCGTGCGATACGCGCCCGAAATGCTGTCGGATCTGAGCGGAAACTTCGGACAGCTCGAGGCCACGGAACGTTTTGGGCTGGTGAGCGACACCTGGGCGATCACTGTTGCCGGACTTAAACCGGTGGATGAATTTATCGCCCTTGCCCGCAATCTCGGCAACGAAACCGATCTCAACGTATGGCGCGCGCTGGCCGGCGCTTTCAATTACCTCGACTTGATCGTCGAAACCAGAGAATTGGCCGCTTTCGCTGCTACCGTCCGCGCGATTACGTCGCCGGCTTTCCAGCGAATGGGATGGGAGTCGAAGGCTGGCGAAGACGAATTGACGCGGCAGTTGCGCGGCACGCTGGCGAATCTGAGCGGCACGCTGGGCGAGGATCGGACGGTGCAGGCGCAGGCGGCGGAGTTATACGATCGATCGCGCAACAATCCGAATGCGATCGATCGCGACGTGAGGCCGGCCTTGATCGCGATCCTGGCGCATACCGGCGATCAGGCGCGCTACGAAGAATTCAAGCAAAACTTTAAGTCTGCCGGAACTCCGCAAGAGGAGCAGCGTTATCTGTTCGCACTGGCCGGTTTCAGCCGGATCGAACTGCTGCGCCAGACGATGGCGATGACGCTCAATGGCGAGGTGCGGACGCAAAACGCGCCATACCTGATGCATTCGTTGCTGCTCAATCCGATCTGCCGCTACGAAGCGTGGGACTTCATGCGCCGGAACTGGGATACGATGGTGGAGAAATTCCCCGATTCGGCGCTGCCGCGGATGTGCGAGGGCGTGGTCGCGCTGCTCGATCGCGAGTCCGAGGTGCGCAGCTTCTTCGCTACGCATAGGGTGCGGCTGGGCGGGAAGCTTATCGATCAGCACCTGGAGCGTCTGGCGGTCGCGGTTGCGTTCCGCAATCGCGAGAGCATCCGGTTGCGCAACGCGCTCAAGGAATAACGCGGACGGTGGTTGGCGAGCGGCGGCGAAGTCCGCATTCCCTAGCGATCAGTTTCAGGACCGTTGCGATCTACGCCACCATAGCGCAACTGTTATTTATCAGCGCCGGCTGCTCGACCTTTGCTCCGCCGCAAAATCAGGATTTCTCGTTTGAGCGGCATGCTTTAACCAGCGAGAAAAGCAACGTTCGAGTGACGGTGGCGGTTTTGAGCGCCGCTGAAAGCGAAAGATTTTTTGCCCTGCCGCTGGAGTCCGAAGGGGTGCAGGCCATATGGCTAAAGGTTGAAAATCTCAACGGCTATGGTCTGTATATCGTGCCGCGCAGCACCGATCCGCAGTATTACTCGGCCTACGAAACCGCCTTCATGAATCATCGTCTCTTTGCCTCGAAAACGAACACGGAGATGGATGAGTTCTTCCAGCAGTCACGGATTCATCTGAACGTGGCCGCGCATGCGACCAACACCGGCTTTCTCTTCACCAATCGCAGTGAGGGCGCCAAGTTCGTCAACATTGAAATGGTTCACGACATGGGGGCGATCCGCGATGGCTTCTTCTTTCAATTGCCCAATGGCAGCTTCGACTACGAGAAGACCAAACCGAGCTTTACGCCCGAAAGCGTGCGCGATCTGACGCTGGCCGAACTGCGTCATGTCATCGAAACGCTGCCCTGTTGCACTACCGACGAACTGGGTTCGAACCACGGCGATCCAATGAATTTCGTAATCATTGGATCCGAAGATGATGTGCTGGGAGCGCTTACTCGCCAGGGATGGGATCCAACCCATGTGCTGGCTATCGGCACGGCATGGAGAACGATCGGCGCCTTTCTATCCGGCGACACCTACCTTCATTCCCCGGTCAGTTCGCTTTATTTTTTTGGCCGGCAACAGGACATCGCGATGCAAAAGGCGCGCTCGACGATCCATCGGCGCAATCATCTGCGGCTGTGGCGCGTGCCCTACACCTACCTCGGCAGAGCGGTCTGGATCGGTCAAATCAGCCGCGACATTGGAGTCCATTTCACGGTCAATGCGCGATTCTTCGTGACGCATAAAATCGATCCCGATGTGGACAGCGAACGCAGCTACCTGGTTCAGGATCTGATCGCTTCCGATTATCTGTATGCTCTGGCTTATGCGAAGGGTGCGGTAAAAGCCTCGCAGGAACATCCGGCGGCTAACCTGACTGGCGATCCTTACTTCTCCGACGGGCTGCGCGCAGTGATGCTGCTTTCGTCAAAGCCGGTGCCCGACGACCATATCGACTTGCTCCAATGGGAAATGCCTGCGGACTGAAACAACAAGGTGAGGTCTGCCTCAAAACAGCGATGGAGCGGGAGTCGGCGCAGGCGGAAGCTTAGCTCCCGCGACCGTAAGGATTTCGCGTTCGAGTGCGCCGGTGGAGGTGCACGCGACATTGTCGGTTTGCGAGGCGAACGAATAGACCGCGTGATAGTTCGCGGTGACGGTGACGAGAGTCGAACCGGCGCCGGCATGAGTCAGTTTGATCGTCAGATCCGCCGAACTCGATTGTAAGTTATCCAGCAGTCCCATCGCACCGACTTTGCAATAGGCCCATCGATTCCAGGTCGCGGTCTCGACGCTATTGCGGTGAGCGACGATGGTCCCGGTCTTTTCATCCGCGCTCACCAGCGTCATCGCGTCGGGACTGGCGAAGTAATTTTTCAGAGTGCCAAACACCTGATGGTAGGGCCGGTTCACGGTGGCGCTGACAGAAACGCTGGCCGGCAGCGCGACTTGAGCGAAAGCTGAAGTGGTAACCGTTATTGTCGCGATCGCGAACAGGATGGAAAGCCGCCGCCGCATACTGTTTCCTCCGCAAACAAGTGGAATCGGGTTCAGCCGCGCGCCGCCTCCATGGTGGCGGTGAAGTCGCGCTCGGAAGTTTCGCGCGGGCCGACGGGAAACACTATCGGCAGGGTGATTCCGGCGGCGCGAAATTGCGCCACCATCACGCGCGCATTCTCCGGCGTTCCGAAAGCCGCGAGCTTGCGCGCCGAAGCGTCGCTGATCGCCGCGGGAGCCTCATCGCGGCGGCCCGCTTTCCACAGCCTGCGCACCTCGGCGAATTCGGCGCTGAGTCCGTAGCGCGCAAACATCTGACCATAGCTGTCGACGAAACTGTAGCCGGTCAGCTCGCGCTTGAAGGAGTCGATCGCGACTCGTTCGTCCGGCGTCACGCACATGCGGAGATAGATCGCGAGATCGAGATCTTCGAGCCGCCGGCCGGCGCGCTCCGCCCCGGTCCGAATTTCGGCGATCATTGGAGCGATCGCCTCGGCCGGCGAATAATTCAGCAGTACGCCATCGGCGATTTCTCCGGCCAGCCGGAGCATCGGCGGGTTCAACGCCGCAAGGTAGATCGGCGGAGCGGGATGCGTCGGGCGAAAGCCCAACCGATAATCCGATCGGTAGATTTCACCCTCGAATTTAGCGCGGCCCTCAGTGAATACCTGACGCATGATCGTGACGCACTCGCGCATCGCGGTAATCGGCTTGCGGTATGCAGCGCCATGCCAGCGCTCGACTATAATCGGACTGGAGACGCCGATTCCCACGATCGCCCGGCCGCCCGAGATTTCGTTGAGGGTCAGGAATGCGGTGGCCATCGTGACCGGAGTCCTGATCTGGATCGGAAGCACGCCAGTGGCGACTCGAGCCCGCGAAGTGGCCGTGGCGAAAGCAGTAGCCGAGACGATCGCATCGGCGCTGCCGGCCTCAGCCAACCACAACGATTCGTAGCCAAGCTCTTCGGCGCGCGCCGCAAGCTTCGGGAAGCGTCCCGGCTGTCCAGTGCCAGGCGTCATATGTAATCCGATTCGTTTCGACTCAGCCATAATTATCCGCCAGAAAAATTCGGTTTATGTCAGCTTATCGCGGGAGCGGTGATTGGGCCACGAATGAGGTACGGTTCCGGGCCCGGTGGATGCGGCAGCATCTGGATCAGAAACCCGAGCCGGGTACGCGCAGCCGCAGTCGGAACCAGCTTCACACGCAGATCGAGCAGACTGTCCGACAGGTCGGGCGCGAGCTTGAGAGTGCCGGTTGCGTTCACCTCGAAATCGCCTCCGTGAGCGGCGAGCGAATCGATCTGAAGCATCCCACCAGCCATATGGGCCGCGCCGTCAAGATCGCCCAGCTTGAGCATCGGAAAGCCGCGCGCCACTCGCAGCGTGCAATGTTTAACCGTCAGATGAAGCTGGCCATTGCCGAGCGTCGGATCGACCTCCGGGATCGATCCCGCGCCGTTACCGGAAACAAATCCGCGCAGGTTAACGCCCATTTTCAGCAGCGCGTTGTAACGGCCCAGGTCCAGGTTGCTGGTTTCGATGCTGACCCGGATAGCGCCGCGCGCGCGCGACAATCCCAGCGTGACGAAGCCGCCGTACAGCTCCGCCCTTGCGTTGATACTCGGCCGCGCGAACAGCAGGGAAACCAGGCCGGGGGTGAGTGTCAGGGTGGTGTTTTCCAGCAACGGTGGCGAACCGGGCGCCAGCAGGTTGGTCAACGTCACGCCGTCAAGTTCGGCGCCGAGCGGCAAGCTCGACTGACGATCTTTGTAGGTCAGCGACAGTCCGAATGGCGCCGCCATTGACGAAAGCGCTTCGCCATAGGGGAAATCGGCGGCGAGAAAAATAAAAAAGAACAGCAGGCCGGCGCCTACGTAAACCACCGTCAGCAGATGGTCACGCCAGTAATCGGCGCGGAACGGAGCACGTATATCAAGCATTCTTGCCCAGTGCGCTGCAGGTCAGCTCGACGTCGTAGCTATGCGGATTCTGAAATCGCCGCTTGACGTGGAGCGAGGAAACAGTGATCGGAATCGTAAGATTTTGTAAGCGATAAAGCGCGTCGATCAATTGTGGCAGACTCAGATCGTTCAATTGAAGATCGACCCGGTACTCCACCAGATTATCCGACACCTTACGATCAATTCCCGGCGTGATCGATCCTAACTTGTCGTGCCCAACGCTGCCGGTCAACGCGGTCTCGACCACGGTAAACAATGAGAAGTCCCGGCCGGCGGGCACGGTTCGCTTGTGGGTCGTCGCCAGTTCGTCCTTAAGCCGCAGATAAGTACGAGTCAGCCCGCGCACCTCAATGAGTTCGCGTTGGCGGCGCGTGACGTTGTCGCTGATCGCGCCGCGCAGATCGACCACCGGTAAATAGATGAAGTTGTAGGCGATGAAGAGGGCCATCGCGCCGGCGGCGATCCGCACCAGCATTTTTTCGCGGGGTTCGAGGCGGGTGTAGTACGCACGCGCCTGACTGGAATAGGGATCGATCGCGCCGCGCAGGCGTCGTACCTGCGCGCTCCATAGCTCGCCGATCTTCTCGCGAATTCCTGCGAACATCGCTGCTTACTCCGCGCCCCCTTCGCCCATCGTGGCGCTCAGGCGAAAGTCAATTTTTCCGGACTCGGCGCTGGAGGCTTTGGCATCGGTCACCTGGATCTGAGCGAAGTAACCGCTGCGATTAAAGGCGGCTTTGACCTGATCGATCGTGGTGTAGCTATCGGCTTTGCCGGTCACTTTGATTGCACCATCGCTAATCGTCAAGTCGGTCATCTCGACCGGGATGCCGCGGGGCAGCGCGCGCGACATCGCGGCTAACGCATCGAGCGGCGAATTCTGCCCGGTATTGTTGCCCATCGATTTTAATTGCTTGCGCATTTTCATGATTTCAGCAGTCAGCACCGCGTGAGCATTACCGTTAGCGGCGCTGCCCAACGCCGGCTCGGCGGCGATCGCGATCTGACGGCCGATTGCATTGGCCCGGGCCATATCGACCGATACCCCCAGGGCGAAATTTACGATGGCAAAAAAAGCGATGCCCGCCGCAAGCGCGAACGACAAGCGCAGCGGCGCCAAATCTCCGCTGCGTCCACGAAAGGCAAACTCACCCTGGCGGAAGTTGAGCAGCTCGGCCGGCCGAGTCGGCATTTCACCCAACAGCATCGAAAGGCAGCCGCCAAAGCGGCCCGCGTCGGTGGGGACGCCGCCGAATGGCCGCCCCAGATCGAAATCTTCGGCGGCACGAACGTTCAGCGCCAACGCTTCGGATAACTGGGCTTTGATGCGTGCGGTGGTGGCCGCCGATCCGGTCAGAATCAGCTCAGCGTCATCGGTTTCGATCTGATGGGACAGCAGCATCTGGCGCAGCGAGTTCAGGACCGCGGCCGCCGGCGCGATCGGAAGCTGCTTGGCGCCGCCGCGGGAGGGCGACGGCGTCGCGATGCCGACGGTTCGAATCGCGCGCGGAGCGCCATCGGTATCGAGCAGAATTATCGAGGCGGAGCTTTGATCAATATTGACGATCAAGTGCGCGCCTTGATGGCCGTTGCGGCCCTGCGCAACCAGGAACGAAAGGGCGAGGGCGCTCAGGGTGATCGTTTTCGGATCGATGCCGGCGCGCCCGAGTAGATCGAGATGGTCTTTCACATCGGAACGCCGGGCATAGGCGGCCACCACCCGGGTAGTGTCACCATCACGGCCAAGCCGCGAAAACGCCACCACGGCATCATCCACCGGGAATGGCAGGTGCTCTTCGAGCGCAAACGGGACCACCTGGTTAAGTCTGCGCCGATCGCTGAACGGAAGCTGGAGCAGCCTTTTCGCGACGAACTCGGCGGGTAGAGCTGACAACACGACATCCGGATGGCCGGTCTGTGTCACCAGGCGCGAGAGTGCGCCGGCATTGTCGGGTTCAGCCGAGGTGCGTTGATTCTCGAACAGCCCGATCAATGCAAAGGAGTTCCACGAGCGCTCGGCGACGGCCGCACGTACAGAATCGCCGTCAATCTCGAGCGCCATAATGCGCTGGGCCATCTACTCGCCTCTCATTGTTCGTTCCATGAAGTCAATACCGCGGTGCCATTGGGATTGCATCGGAACGTGGCGAAGATGAATTTGCGAGCGCCGGCATAAGTTCCCACCGCGTTTATCGTAAAGTAATTGCTGGTGGTATTTAATAGCCGCATTAACTGGCCGGAATTTTCACCAACCCCCGGTAAATTACTTATATCGGTGACGTTCTGAAAAGGCTGGCGCATCCGGGCAATCATAATCTCCTTGATCAGTCTCGGATTACTCGCCATTTGCGGCGCGAGCGCAGCAAGTAGCTCCGGCGCCACCGTATTTGCATTGACCCGTAACTCGGGTGCGACGGTCAAAAACTGCCGCAGTTGCATGAAGGTCGGGGTATCGATGCCGCGGATCATTCGCAGGTCCCCGATCGTCGGCATAGGACCATTACGCGGCTCGTACGGCGGATTCAATCGCAAATAATAGTCGGCCTCCGCGCCACCGCCTGGCGAGTCGACACTGTCGGGATCGAGCCAATCGATAATTGCCGGAATAATCCGCGGGTCGATGCCCAGTATCTCGCACAGCCGCCCGACCACCATTGCCGCGTCCGGATTGGGCGCGCCGGTTTGTGGGTTGACCAACTGATTGATGTTGAACTTACGAGCTTCATCAACAATGTATACTTCGGCGGTGCCGCCGTCGATTGCGACCGGCGGATAGGGCATCGCCCACGGCTGCACGAGGGCGTAGAACGGCGTCTGAGTGGCGGCGTTGATGCGCGCCTGTTGTGCGAGCAATGAAAGTCCTACGTTAACTCCCGATCGAGCCAGATACTCGGCGCGTATTTCGTTGGCCTGATTGGCGGCCGAACGATAGCCAAGCGCCGACGAATTGGTGAAATCGACCACCAGAATGGTCATCAGCGCAATCGCCATCAGGGTTGCGAGCAGCGCCACCCCCGGCTCGGATTTTCTAATCCGGATCACCATTGCAGATATGCCATCGGAAGGGTGACCTGGGTCGAGAATCCCAGTTGCCGTCCCTGGTCGTCGGCGATCGTTAAATCGATCGAAACCGCACCGGGCAACTGCCTGCCCGGTGGCAGACTGGAGGAATCCCACGACTCCTGCCAGTTGGCGCCGTCGAAATAACGGAAGTGGAGCGAAATCAGATTGCCTGCAATCGGGATGGGGTTACCCGTGGTGAGAGCGGTTAAAAGCGCGCTTTGCTCGCCGCGCATCAGCATCGAGAATTGCCGGTTCTGGGGATTGATCACGGTGCTGTAGCTGACCAGGCGCTCGGCGCCGAACCCGTCGAGGCTGGGGCTGTGACTCAGATCGAGCGTCGAAATGGTAAGACTGTCGAGCGGTTTGCCATTGCTCATGTGTCCCTGGCCGATCAACAGCACCCGGCTGGCAACTATCGGCGTCTGTACCGCGCCGGTAATTTCGTTGCCGATCATCCACAGGATACTGCGGCCCTCGTGATCCATATCAAGCCGGTTCTCCGCCTGAACCTTGCCGTGCGCGACAACATTAAACGAACTTGCGAGCATCGCCAGCACCAGGCCGAGGATCATTATCGCCAGCATCAATTCGATCAGCGTGAAGCCGCGACTAAACCGAATGTTTCGGCGCCGGGTCATGGTTGCGCGCCCGACGGCGCACCCGGTATCGGCATCGGGTTTGGATTATGGACATATTCGGTCAGGGTGTAGCGGCGGCTGAAGCCGGGGCCGAAGAAGACAGTCACCGTGATCTTGCGCAAATCGGGAAAAATGCCCGATTCGGAAACCTGTTGTTGCCACCGAAAATTAGTAAACTGACCGGGTAATTTCTGGTTGAAGTTGCCGTGCGTATTACCGTCGTCCGGATAACGCAACAATTCGGCCTGAGTCATCGTCATCTGCGCGAGCATCGCCGCCTGCGTCAGCTCGCGGGATCGGATCACCCCGACCAAATCCTGATGGTCGAGCGCCAGCAGAGCCATCATCGCGATACCGAGAATTGCAACCGCGATCATCACTTCGAGCAGCGTGAAACCACGCGAACTGCAGATACCGTGGAGCATCATCCGCCGCCGGCCGCCAGTTGATTAGGTGTCAGGTCGCCCGAGCGTAGCGAAACATGCCCGGTGAGCGGGGCGATACCGAGCGTGAAAACCATACCGTCGGAATCGGCCAGATGAATCACTGCCGAATCCGCCCATCCGGTCGGATAAAAAGCGCAACCCACCATGCCACGGGTGACGGTGCCGAGACTGCCGACGGTAACGTCACGAATCCGCACACCCGACGGCAGCATCACCGGGCCCAGCATCGCGCCCCGTTCGGGAACGAAAATGGCCTGGGGTTGAAAAGGATCGAGACGGGACACCGAGTAGGTGTTGGTATCGAGATTGAAGTTCAGCCGCAAGACCACTTTTTGCGCCGCCGCCTCGTCATACAAATAGTTGGCCCGCCCAGCCAATCGGCGCGCCTCGCTGCGCAAGCGGGCCGACGTCAGGCCGCCGAAGTAGGGCATCGCGATACTCATGATGAGGCCCATGATGAAGAGCACAACCGCGAGTTCGATCAGTGTGAATCCCGAACCGGCTGAAACGATTAACGATACCGGGCGTCCAAGCCGATACCAATGCGATCGGCACGGAGAGCCAAGGCTCTGCGCGCAATGGCGCTGTACGGGCATGGTAAGCTCTTACCCGCTCGACGACCCGTCGATATCGGCGTTCTTCCCTTCGCCGCCTTCGACTCCATCGGCACCGAAGGACTTCAAGGCGTAGCTGTTGCCGTCGCTCTGGTAGTAATAGTCGTGACCCCAGGGATCGGTGGGGATACGTTCGATATAGCCGCCCTCTTCGTAGTTGGTGGGGATGTTGCCGCTGGTAGGAGGAGTGACCAGCGCCTGCAGTCCCTGGTCGGAGGTCGGATATGATCCGTTGTCGAGGTAATAACGATCCAGTGCAGTTTTGAATTCTGCGATATCGGCTTGCGCTTTGGTCCGCTTGGCTTTATCGGTAGCGCCTCGGAGGCTCTGAACCACGATGGTCGCAAGTAGACCGAGGATCAGGATGACCACCATGATTTCAATCAGGGTGAAGCCTTCCTGGTATCCGCGCCGTCGTTGCATAGGCTTAGCCTCCATGATCATGCTTCATCTCATCAACTGATTAAGCTGGAAGATCGGCATGAGAACCGCCAGCATCATGAATAAAATACCACCGGCCATGACAATCGTCATTATTGGCTCAAGTACGGTAGTCATCTGACCCAGGGCGCTCGAGACTTCGCGTTCGTAGGAGTCCGCCACCCGTTCGAGCATCGGTTCCAGCTCCCCCGATCGCTCGCCAACCCGGATCATCTCGACCAGCAGCGCAGGAAACAATCCGCTCTGGCCGAGCGTCTGCGCCATGCCGTGTCCCTCCCGGATGCTGATGCGGCTTTGTTCGATCGCTTCGGCCAGCAAAATATTGTTAAGCACCCGTTTGACCGCTTCCATCGCGGGTAGCAGTTGCACGCCGCTCGAAAGCAAGGTGGCGAGCGTGCGTGCGAAGCGGGCGCACACAACTTTGATGATCGTGGGCCCGATATAAGGGAGCCGCAGAATGGTTCGGTCGTAAAAGCGCCGCCCTCGCGGAGTGGACAGGCCGGTTATGACGCCCGCGGCGGTGCCGATCAACGCCAACAGGATCAGCATCCAATAACCAACCAGAAAATCCGAAAAGCCAATCAGTATCCGCGTCATAAGCGGCAGGGCTTGATGACTTTGTTCGAAAATCGTGGCGACCTGGGGTACGACGTAGGTGACGAGAAAGGTCATGATCGCCGCACCCACGCACATCATGATAATCGGATAGGTTAGCGCTCCGCGTACCTTGGCGACGAATTCGGCCTGTTTCTCGCCATAGTCGGCGAGGCGGTTAAGCACCACTTCCAGCGCTCCGGCCTGCTCGCCCGCGCGCACCATCCCAACGTACAGATCGGAAAAGATGCCGCGATGGATTGCGAGCGCGTCGGCCAGCGACAATCCCTCGCGCACTTGCTCGCGAACCTGCGACAAAATCTTTTTCAGGGCCGGCCGCACGCTCTGTTCCGAAAGCGTGCCGAGTGCCTCGACGAGCTGCACGCCGGCTCCCAGCAAAGTCGCCAACTGGCGGCTCATCAGCGAAATCTCAGCGGCTGGCACGCGCCGGTTGAAGGATGGCATCCAGTCCCGCAAAGATCGGGCGCGGGCTGCGATCTCTTCATTTAGCTCGATCGGAAAGATCCCGAGCGAGCGCAACTTGCCGCGTGCATTGCGGGCGCTATCGGCATCGACCACGCCCGCGACCGAGCGACCGTCAGTGGAAAGACCGCGATAGGCGAAAACCGGCATGTGTGCAAAACCAGGCGGAAGATTAGCGAGCGTCGAGGCTAGAGGATATCTTCCTGCGTGACACGCAACAATTCCTCGACCGTGGTTTCGCCCGCGAGAATTCGCTCGGCTCCCTCCTGACGCAGCAGCTTCATGCCTTTGGCGGTGCAGGCGCGCCGAATCATCGCGGCGTCCGCTTTTTGCATCACGAGCACGCGAATCTCGTCGTCCATGATCATCAGTTCCTGAATCGCCGAGCGACCGCGATAGCCGGTGCTGCGGCAATTGCGGCATCCATTGGCACTCGGGCGATAAATCGTCTGGCCGCGCATCGCATCGGCTTTAAGCCCGATGCGCGCGAGTTCAGCCGGGGCCGGCGTATAGGGTTCGCGGCAATCGGGGCATACCTTGCGCACCAGGCGCTGCGCCAGCACCGCGAGAATCGAGGATGAGACCAGAAATGGCTCGATTCCCATGTCAACCAGCCGCGTCAGCGCGCCGAATGAATCGTTGGTATGCAGGGTCGAGAACACCAGATGTCCGGTAAGCGCTGCCTGGATGGCGATTTCGGCGGTCTCCGAATCGCGGATTTCGCCGACCATGATCACGTCGGGATCCTGGCGCAAAATCGATCGCAGTCCGCTCGCGAAGGTTAATTCGATCTTTGGACTCACCTGCATCTGGCCGATTCCGCGCAACTGGTACTCGATCGGATCTTCGATCGTGATGATGTTCTTCTCGGGCGAATTGATACGCGCGAGGCAGGAATAAAGGGTAGTGGTCTTGCCCGATCCGGTGGGGCCGGTAGCCAGGATGATGCCGTGGCTTTGACGAATCAGCCGGTCAAGCCGCGCGGCATTGTCGCCGGTGAATCCGAGCCGATCAAGATTCAAATCTACCAGCGCCTGCGCCCGATCAAGCAGACGCAGCACGATCCGCTCGCCGAAGGCAGTCGGAATACTCGAGACCCGGATGTCGATATCGCGGCCGGCGACGCGCAGCCGTATTCGCCCATCCTGCGGCAATCTCTTTTCGGCGATATTGAGGCCCGCCATGATCTTTATGCGCGAGGTGATGGCGGGCTGAAAACGTTTGGGTGGCGACAACACGTCATACATCATGCCGTCCACCCGGAAGCGGACCACCAGTTCGCGTTCGAAAGCCTCGATGTGAATATCGCTGGCGCGGTCCTTTACCGCTTGTGACAGCAATCCATTGACCAGCTTGATAATCGGCGCGGCGTCGTCGGCTTCGAGCAGATCGGCCGGTTCCTGGGCCAGTTCGCTCGCCACCTGATCGAGGCGTTCCTCCTCGAGATCGATCATCAGGTCCTGCGCGTTGGTGGTGGCCTGATCGTAGGCGCGATTGATCGCTTCGGTAATAACTTCCCCCGGCGCGACCACCGGTTGCACGGCCAGCCCAAACAGCACGTGAAGATCGTCGAGCGGTTCGTAGTTAGCCGGATCGGCCACCGCCACTGTCACCGTATCGTGATCAATCGCCAGCGGCAGCAGACGATTTTTCTTGGCGTAATTGATCGGCACGCGCGAGACCACCGCGCTGTCGAGGGCGTTTTCATCGATATGAGCCTGGAAGGGGAGGCGATATTCCTGAGCCAGCGCGCGCGCCAGCCGCTGCGGTTCGAGCGCCCCCATCTCGACCAGCGCCTCGGCGAGATTCTGCCCCGGCTTTTTGCGCTGCCGCGCTTTTTCCAAATCCTGCTGAGAAACCCAGGATCGGTCAAGCAGAATCGCCTCAAAACTCTTAAGCGCTGTCGCCATCAACTAAATCGCCCGCCCTCGCGCCTTCGACGCTGGCGGCAGCTTATCCCATTTGGATTTAATTAGCCACGTGAGCACAGCCGTTGACAAATATCGAAAATCAAAGGAATCGTCAGAAATGGGTGACGCTCTGGGCTCCCGGACCGGCGGTAAAGCCGTAGTTGATGCCGGTCGATCGTTTGCTCGGCATCGTATGCGCCTCCTCTTTCCATGCGACCAGCTTGCCATCCACGAACTTGAGATCCATGAAGTGACCCTTATCACCCTCTTTGGCGGAGGTGTAAAACAGGGTCGCCGCAAGATCGTTGCTGTTGGCCCGAGTCGCGTAGCTCCAGATCTCGGTATTTTTCCCCGCGTCGGTGCGGATGTCGGGTTCGCCGAAGTGGGCATGAACTTCGGGCATCGATTCGCCCGCTTTGAGCGAGTCTCGCATATGTTGAGTGCGAAGCTGGGTGCCGGCCTGGTATGCCACGCCACATCCGGCTATGGCCAAGATCACCGCTATGACCATGACGGGAAGAAATCGCATCTAAAAGATTTTCACGGTCCGCCAGGGGGCTTGTCAACGCGGGTGTGGAAATTCGCCTCAATCCCTATGCTATAAGAACGAATTCGGTCAATTTCATCAGCTTAGAACCCCGGAAGCCACCTGGGACACACTTCGCAGCAATGGAGATTGTCGATGCGGCGCAAATTACGACTGGTTAAAGACCGGGACTCGCAACCGGCGCCGCGCGCGGCTCTGGTCTATGGGATGCGCCTAATCGACGCGCAGCAGATTGCGTCGATCGAGGATGCACAGGTCAAGCTGGCCGACGGCACTACTTCGCGGGTCACGATGCACATCATCGAGGGTTCGCATTTGCAGATCAGGCGGCAACTGATCCAGAGTATCGACGCTTTCTTCGAATTGTTCGAAGAGGAGTAAGCGTGGAGGTTTGACTGCCATGGCCGAGTTCAAGTTCCTGAAATATGAGAAGCGCGATCACATCGCCTGGATCACGTTGAATCGTCCCGAAGTTATGAACGCGATGCATCCGCCGGCCAGCGTCGAGGGCGAACAAATCTGGAACGACTTTGTCGCCGACAAGGATATGTGGGTCGCGATTTTGACCGGCGCGGGCGAACGCGCATTTTCGGCCGGCAATGATCTGAAATATACCGCCGAACACGGGATGGGACCGTTTCCGAAGGGCGGCTTTCTGGGACTCACAGCGCGCTACGATATCGACAAGCCGATCATCGCGGCGGTTAATGGGTTTGCGATGGGCGGTGGCTTCGAGCTGGCGCTCGCCTGCGATGTGATAATCGCGGCCGAGCATGCGCGGCTGGGATTGCCGGAACCGCGGGTCGGATTGGCGGCCGGAGCCGGCGGAGTGCATCGCTTGCCCCGCCAGGTGCCGCTCAAGATCGCGATGGGCATGATGCTGACCGCCAAACCGATCACGGCCGCCGAGGCTCATCGATGGGGCGTGGTCAATGAAGTGGTGCCGGGCAAGGACCTGTTGGCGGCGGCGCAACGATGGGCTGGCGAAATGATGGAGGGATCGCCGCTGGCTTTGCGCGCAACCAAGTCGATGGCGATGGCGGGACTTGGGCGTCCGGTCGAAGAGGCGCTGGGGCATAAATACGAGATCATGGAACGGTTGATGAAATCGAAAGACGCGGTCGAAGGCCCGCGCGCCTTTTCGGAAAAGCGCAAGCCGAACTGGACCGGAGAGTAGGGCGCATCCGGTGGGTTTGCCCGGCCACTACACGAACGCTGCAAATCGGTAATTTGCCGCGTCATGATCCGGCTTACCTTCCCCCGCAACCAAGCGGGGGAAGGAATATGACTTGCTCCGGTTGCCTTGGCCGGCTGATAAAATATTGATTTCTCCCATCTACCGGGACAGGGGGATGCGGTTGATGTCAGCCGCGCGCGCCGGAGGATCGCGGCGTATGCGCGGGGGCGTCGCCTTGGTGCGGCAGGGTTGTGCGGCCGGCCAGCGAGGCTACGATCGCCACCAGTTCGATCGGATCTACCGGTTTCGTCACGTGCATCTGGAACCCCGCCGAGAGTATTTGAACCTTGTCTTCCACCCTGCCATACGCGGTCAGGGCGAGCGCCGGGATCGCGCCGCCACGGGCCCAGGGTAAGGCGCGCAGCTTACGTATCAAGCTGAGTCCGTCTTCGTCGGGCATCCCGATATCTGAAATCAGAACGCTCGGAATCCAGACGCGAAGCATGTTCAGCGCCTCGCTCGCGGAACTGGCAAGTTTGATTTCCGCGCCGGCTTTCTCGAGCAGTAGTTTCAGCGCGGAGTTCGATTCCTGATCGTCATCGACGGCCAGCACCGAAATTCCAGTCAGATCAGGGATGTCGATTCCCTCGAGCCCGGCGAGCGGAAGTCTGCGCTGAGCGGCAGCAGCCATCGATTCAAAGCGGGTCGTATCCGAGGCCGAGACGGGAAGTTGCACCAGAAAACTTGCGCCGAAACCAACTCCGCGGCTGTGCGCTGTTACACTTCCACCGTGAAGTTCAACGATATGCCGGACGATGGACAGGCCCAGGCCGAGGCCTCCGGCCGATCGAGTGGTCGAGCTATCGGCCTGCCAGAAGCGTTCAAACAGATGCGGCAGCATCACAGGATCTATGCCCTGGCCATCGTCCGTCACGTTCAGTTCGATCAGATCATCGATCCGCCGCAGCCGAATACGCACCGAGTCGCCTGAATCGCTGAACTTGATCGCATTGGAGAGCAGATTCCACACCACTTGCTGCAGACGCGCCGGATCGCACAAAATCGGCTCAATCAGCGGTTCAACGTCGACCGTTAGATCGACCCGTTTGGCATCCGCCGCCGAACGGACGCTCTCGATGGCATTGTCAATCACCTCCGTGAGCTGCGTCGGTTTGATGTCGAGGCGGAATTTGCCGGCCACGATCCGGGAAACATCGAGAATGTCATCTATCAGTTGCGCCTGATTGCGCGCGCCGCGTTCAATCGCGTCGATCGCGCGCGCCATTTGTCCCGCTTCAATATCGTTAGAGCGCAGCAGATGAGACCAGGTCAGAATAGTGGAGAGCGGGGCGCGCAATTCGTGCGAGACCACGCCGAGAAACTGATCCTTGGCATGGTTGGCCGCTTCCGCCCGTACCCGCGCGCTGTCGGCCACCGCCAGCGACGCCTCGTAGGTACGCGACAGCCGCTGGATCTGTTTCCATCCCATCAGGCCGAGGAACCCGCCCGCAATGGGACCGATTAGCGCGGCGAATACGAGCAGAAAGTTATGGGCATCGCGCTCCTCGCTGGAGCGCTGCTCCCGCATCTGCCGCTGCACCGTCATAAAGTTTTCGAACTGCGCATCGATGGTGTCCATCAATGTGCTTTGGATGCCGAGCAGATGCTCCTTAATGGCCGGATCGGGTCCCGTCCGCAGGTGCAGTTCCGTATCGGTATACAATTTCCACTCGGCGATATTGTCGTTGATGCTAAGTAGCGCTTGCACCTGCGAGGGGTTGTCGAGCACCAGCCTGTGCAGAGTGTTGATGGTATCGATGGTCAAATCGAAACTACGGTGCGACGCGCCCAGATCGCGGTCGAGGCCGGTGAGCAGGAAGGCGCGCTGATCGCTTTCAGCGCGAGCGAGGTAAGTTTGCGCCCGCCGCGCTTCAGAGATTACCTGGTCGATGTTCTCGATCGAGGCAACGTCACCGGTGGTAACGCTGAATTGCCATGCCAGAACCGCAACTACCGCGACCGTTGCGATTACCGGTACCGCCATCGTGCGAATTTGAAGAACTTTGAATGGGTCCGACAGAGCAGCCGGAATCCTAATTCGCAATCGCGCAAGTAGGCTCATCCATTTTCCGCGCTTAAAAGCTAACAACTACTCGAAACAGACAAAGGCATAATCGTTCAAAAGTCAACCTCGCGGCCGGGCGCCGCAAATACCGATACTATTAACGGCGGTCCGGTAATGATCCGGACCGCCGTTAGGATTTCTCCGTAAAGCCTGCGCAGTGAGGTTTGCGGGCAGATGTTTCAGACTCAGACTCAAAAGCCAGGCTTAAGCCACGGCTTGGAGTCGAGCAGCGCCTGCACGTTCGAAATATAATTTTGCGCACCGCTGTCGTACCATTGCCCACTGTACCATCCACCTACGCAGCCCCAGAAGACCTCATTGGTGCTCCCGTTGGGGTACGTATTGCCAGTCGCGTTATTTACCTGTCCATCCAGATTGCTGGAATCGCCATTCATGCAAGCCCTGATGTAAGCGCCTATAAAATCGACATTGAAAGATGTTGAGGTGTTCGCTTCCGGCCAGGCATTGAAATCATACACTTTGACCTGCGTCAGCCCGTATGACTGATAGCAGGAATTTCCATTCCACCCATTCCAATATTGACGCTCACATTGAGATTGACTGTAACGATGATCGCCAGCGGTCGACTGCTTCCACCAACTTTCATTTGCTGCGATCGCGCGAAACACGTCTTCATCCAGGCCCCATTTGCAGGCGGCCCATTGAATGATCATGTCAGTGGTGCCGGTATAGTTGCCATCGACCAGCGAAAAATCGCTCGCCGGGACGGATCCACTATACAGGGGCTGGCTGTAAAAATTATGACTATTGAGCGCTGCTGTACTGGGTACCGTCTGGTTCGCAGTCGCATTTTGCGGGCGTGGTTCAAACGACGAATACGGAACCTCATTCGCGCATACTGCTCCGGAAGGCAATTGTGCGTGCGGTGCCTGAGTGCTGAAGAACACGTTGCCGCCGGCGCCCGCGGCATTGGAGACGTTCACATCGACGGCGGGCGTGCCGACCACCACCTGCCGCCGATTCATCAGTTTTACGAATAGATGATGCGTGCCGTTGTTGGTCGAGACCGAATTCCATTGAAAACGGAACGGCACCGCGGTCGATGCGCCGATATAATCGCCGGAATCCCGATACAAAGCGGCTGATTTTATAAAGGTGCGATCCGCCCTGACAGTTACCTGCACATTTCCCGAGACGGTCTTACCTTCTTTTGGCGCGACGATTTTTCCACGCTGAGTGGTTTGCAGCACCGCCCAGCTAAGTTGAGCCGTACCTAGAAGAGCGATCGAACTTAACATGAGCAAGACTATAGCGATTGAAAATTTCCGCATGATTCCCCCTTTTCGGAAACCGCGCCGTCAGCTGTTCGGAAATCCAAACGAGCGGACGCTATCTGGAGTGATCAAGCCTCCACTCCCCATCCGTCGCAGTGCACGCGTCGGTTCGGAGGCGGGCGGCTCGAACAAAAAATTTGCGAAAGTGCGCTGAGGTTAATTCAACGGCAGAGGACTGGCGGGTTCGGTCGAAGTTGCGATATGCAGATAAAAGCCTGACTGTTCGGCAAGCTCACGGCCCTCTCCGCGTCCGGGGAGTACGGCTGAGAATCGATCGAAGACCGGACAACCGGATTTTTTTGAGGAGCTGCGGTGTTCCATGTTTCCTCCCTCCATGATCACCATCGCCATAAAGCAACTGAGGCTTACTCAGTCGAACCTCGCCACGAACTAATTGCGGCAATGGTTGCTCGACCGATGGTGATGCCGCTCGATCGTTTTTGCGGCGTTTTCCAGGCGATGAGCTGTTTGAGGATTTACCGGGATTGTCAGGTTGCAAAGCGAACAGCTCATGCCTTGCTTGAACCGTTAACAGTTGACCTGAACCGGGGGGAGTGATCAACCCGGTCTGCGCCTAGTTATCCACATCGCATTTTGGACCTATATCGATATGCGGATATAGCCTTGGATATATCGCTTCGATATACCCTAATTCCGCACAAAAGATGCGAACAACTGACTATTTGAGTGAAGCTCAGCGTCCAGTAGTGAGCAGAATAAGTAAGCCGCCGGCCCGGCGCACGCTGCTAGGTTGGGTTGGGGCGGCGAAATGGTTTGCGCAGGCCGGCCTGTTCCAGCAGCGGCATCACTTCGCGATTAAAGCTGCGCACGCCCTCATTGTAATCGACCCACACCAGCAAAATTCCGTCGAGTCCGCATTCCGACAGCCGGATCAATTGATCGGTGATTCTGTCCCCGGGCCCGAGCAAAGCGATCCCGCTGTAGCCGGCTTTGAAATTACGGCGAATGGCGGCGAGCGCCGCGGGCGGCATGGTCTGCGCGTTGGCGAGCTGCTCGGCCATGAAACTGTCGGCGTACTCGTCGTCGCCGTGCTCGGTCGCATAGTAGTCAACAAATTTGACAGCATCCTCGAAAGTATCGCGATGCACTGCGTAAACGGACGACCAAACCTCGATTTCGCGATGCTGCTCCTCCCAGGCCTGTTTTCGATAAGCTCTCACCTGATCTCTGACGTATTGCTCGTCATCGGTGACCGCCGGGACGAAGGCCATGTCGCAATGGCGGGCAACGAATTGGCGGCCGGTCGGCGATCCGCCTGCGTTCATCAGAACCGGGTAGGGCTTCTGAATCGGCTTGGGCAGAGTCATTGCCTGCTTGAGCTGGAAGAAGCTGCCGTTGAAATCGAAAGCGGCATCTTCGCTCCAAACCCGCTTAAGGCAGGAGATCCATTCGCCGGCGTAATCGTAGCGTTGCTCGTGACCCATCGGAACGGCGCCGAACATCTCGATTTCTTCGCTGAACCATCCGCATACCAGGTTCAGGCCAAAGCGGCCGCCGGAAACATGATCGACCGTGGCGCCCATCTTCGCGCCGACGATCGGATGGATTAGCGGAACGTGTACGGTGCTCAGGATCGAACTATAACTGGTGCTGGCGGCAACCGCCGCCGCCCAGGTATAACACTCGAAGACGTTGCCGCTCGGATGGCCGGGGCGTACGAACGAACGCCATCGCGCATAAGGAACCAACGCTTCCCAGCCGTTTTGATCGGCCTGTTGCGCCACATCGAGCGTATTGTTCCAGGTCGGATCAAACTGCTCCGGAATTTTCGTCATAAACGCGCCGGCGCCGTTGAAGGCGAAGACGCCGAGTTTCAACTTGTTGCCATTGAACAGCGGGTTGGTGGCGGAACGCGGATCGTCGGACATGGTGACTGCCATAGTGCAGCCTGTTTAGCATTTTTTACGATCGAATCGCAGCCGCGATCGCGATCTATCGATCGTGCCGATCCTTGCGCGGGCGAAACAGTGACGATTCAGGCCGGACGATCGGAAGCTCCGAATAATCCGGAAGCTCCGAATAATTCTGCGCAGGCTCAGATAATCTTGTTGAGCTGGAATTCGATAATGCCGACGGCGCCGGCTTCGAGCAGCTTCGGAAATAGTTCGCGCACCGTATGCTCGTCGATCACGGTTTCGACCGCTACCCATTCGATCCCTTTGAGGGACGGTGCGGGATAGAGTTGCGAAATAGTTGGCGCAGTGATCGATGGCAGCAGCGAAATCACTTTATCCAGGTCGCGGCGCGGCACGTTCATTTTGATTCCGACCCGCCGCTCGGCGTCCAACGCACCCCGGATCAGCACCCCGATTTGGCGGATCTTGGCCTGCTTCCAATCGTCCGCCCAGGCCGACGTGCTGGCGACCAGCACCGGCGTCGAGGTCAGCAGCTCTTCGACGATCCGCAACCCATTGGCCCGCAGCGAGGAGCCGGTTTCGGTCACCTCGACCACCGCATCGACCAGGCCGTCGGCCGCCTTGGCCTCGGTGGCGCCCCACGAAAATTCAACTTCTACATTAACTTTACGCTCGGCGAAGATCCGGCGCGTGAAGTTGGTCATCTCGGTGGCGACGCGCTTGCCCTCGAGCTGTTCGAGTTTTCGAACCGGCGAGTTCTCGGGCACTACCAGCACCCATCGCGTGGGCGACAGTGAGACCTTTGAATAAACGAAGCTTTCGACGTTAACCAGTTCGACGCCGTTTTCGACGATCCAGTCGCTGCCGGTTATCCCGGCGTCGAGGGTGCCATCGGCGATATAACGGGGCATCTCCTGCGGGCGCAGCAAGCGGCAGCTCAGGGCCGCGTCGTCCACGCTCGGCATATAGGAGCGCGAGCCAATCGACACCCGCCATCCCGACCGCCGCATCAACTCGATCGTCTGTTGCTCGAGACTGCCCTTTGGAATGCCAAATTTCAGAACTTTCGAAGGGGTTGCCATCGGTCAGAATCTAACAGCCTCAGGAAATCGCAGGCTTCTTTGGATGATGGCCATAGGTTTCGCCATATTTCGCCGGATCGACCTTGCGATCGTCGCTGATGCTCCATTCGCCGTCGCGCAGCGTGCGAAAAAAACAACTCTCGTAGCCTTCATGGCAGGCCGCTCCGTCGCCACGCTGTTCCACGCCCAGCAGGATCGTATCGGCGTCGCAATCGATCCGGATTTCGCGCACCACCTGGAAGTTGCCGGACTCCTCACCTTTGCGCCACAAGCGTTTGCGCGACCGCGAGAAGTAACATGCTCGTCCGGTGCGAACGGTTTCCTCGAACGCCTCGCGATTCATGAAGGCGAGCATCAGAATGCGTCCGGTCGCGTGATCCTGCGCGATCGCCGGAACCACGCCGCCCAGTTTTTCGAAGTCGATCGTTACCAAAGAATTTTGCGTCATAGAAAGGATGCGAAATGCTATCTGAATAAATCAATATCGGCTAATCGCGATTGGCTTTCAACCTGCGCCGGGCCCTGAACTTCCAAAATATCAGCAGCGCAGGTCTTGCAGGGCTGCAAGTACTTCCTCGATATGGCCGTTAACTTTTACTTTGGTAAATACCCTCCGCACCAGGCCGCTGCGATCGATAATGAAGGTGGTTCGTTCAATTCCCATAAACTCGCGGCCGTAGAGAGATTTCTTTTTGTATACGCCATAGGCGTTGGTTACCCGGTTCTCCGGATCGCTCAACAGCGGAAATTTGAGATCGTATTTGGCGGCGAACTTTGCGTGCGATGACGGCGAATCGGCACTGATTCCGATTACCTGCGCACCAAGTTTGCGGATCTCATTGCTTCGATCACTGAAGCTGCACGCCTGCGTAGTGCATCCCGAGGTCATGTCCCGCGGATAAAAGTAGAGCACCAGGTTGCTCGCTTTAAGCAGTTCATCAAGCGAAATGCTCCGCCCGCTGCCATCGGGCAGCTCAAAAGCCGGCGCTTTAGCTCCCTCGAGCGGATGCGTCAGCCTTCGCTGATCGTCGCTTTTGCTGTCTTTTGCTCGCGTTAACTTCTTGTTTTCGCGGTTCGCCATACCTGAGCCTATCTCATTTTAGAGGCGCTAAATTATGCCGGATCGTCGCTTCAGGCGCGAGCCGGGCGGCGCGGCCGCTCTGCGTCTATTACGGAAGAGGCTGTGCCACAGGGGTTTTATGAATGCTAGTTGACGGGAATTTACCGAAAATCTAGACTCTGCGACGGGATTCGACCCATTTACTGAATGGCAGTCTATACTGAGCTAAGCAGACCGCTCTTCGAAGAGCTGGCTGACGATTACGCCTTTGGACGTATAAACAATATCGTTGGCATCCCGGAAGGTTCAGTCAATAGCAATTATTTGCTGGAAACCGCCCGCGGCAAATTCCTGCTCAGGATCGATGAGGAAAAGAACGAGGGCGAAGTTCGGCGCGAAATCGATCTGTTAGGTTTCCTGCGTAAGCATTCATTCCCATGCCCTCAGCCGGTGCAGGATCGCAAGGGACGATTTTATCGCGACTACGGGCAAAAATGCCTTTCCTTATATAAATATCACGAAGGACGGAGCTTGAGCGTGAATCGGCTCAAGCCATCCCATTTGCAGACGATCGGCCACACGCTGGGCGAACTGCACGTTCTCGGTCGGATATATAAAAAAGGCGTCGACAACCGCTTCAGCTTCGAACGTATCGTTGACCTTTATCAGCGGGTGCGGCTCCGGCTGCCGAATTACTTCCGCAAGATTCAGCGCACGCTCGACGATGAAATCGAGTATTTGACGCGCTATCTGGAAAGCAAGCTGCCCAAGGGCGTCATCCACGGCGATATCTTCCCGGATAACCTGCTTTTTCGCGGCGAGCGCCTGACGGCCGTACTCGACTTCGAGGCCGCCTGCCGTGGCAAGTTCATCTTTGATATTGCGACGGCGGTCAACGCGCTGTGCTTTATCGATGGCGCCTATTCGCTGGATCGTTTCCGCGACCTGCTGAGCGGTTACGAATCGGTACGCACGTTGTCATTGGCCGAATGGGACGCTTTTCCCAATGAACTGCGCTATTCATCGTTGCGCTTCACGATCACCCGCTTGCACGACTTCTTTCTACGGCCGGTCAGCAATGGGCATCGGGTCAACAAGGACTTTAATGAGTTCTTCGAGCGGTTGCGAATTTTACGGCGCGAGCATGAAGGCGGGATGGAATCTCTGCTGATGGCGATGGCGACCGGCTATGATTATCGCAAATATCAGAAGGTCAAGGCCGGCGAGCGATAATCGCACTCCTGCACCATTCCGCGCTCCTGTGATCACCCGCAAAATCGAAGATCGTAAGATCGAAGATCGTGATATCGAGGCTGAGCCGCGTTCAACTGGCGTTCCAGAAGTGCGACTAGCGCGCGCGCAAACCTCATCCCTCGCGATCATCGGCGCGGCGCTTAGCGTCGATCCCAGGTGGCAACCGCCGCCGTTCACATGCCGCCCAGGCGGCTGATTTCCGGAGGAACACCCGCATGGCTAGCGATCAAGGCAAGGCTCAGGCCGCGGTGCGCGATCTCTTACTTCATATCGGCGAAGACCCCGATCGCGAGGGTTTGGCCCGCACCCCGATCCGGGTGGCCGAGGCGTTGGAATTTATGACGCGCGGCTACCATCAGGATCCGAGAAAGATCATCAATGGAGCAATCTTTTCCGAAGAAGGTTACTCCGAAATGATCGTTTGCAAGGACGTTGATTTTTACTCCCTTTGCGAACATCATCTGCTGCCATTCATGGGCAAGGCGCACGTCGCCTATCTGCCCAATCGCCGAATTATCGGGCTGTCGAAACTGGCGCGGCTGGTTGAAATTTATGCCCGCCGGTTGCAGGTCCAGGAACGGATGACCACGCAGATCGCGCAGACCATCATGGAGGTGCTCGACCCGCTTGGCGTGGCGGTGGTGCTCGAAGCCGAGCATCTGTGCATGAGGATGCGCGGGGTCGAGAAGCAGAATTCCTGGGTCACCACTTCCGCGATGCTCGGCATGTTCCGCGATCGGCAGGAAACCCGGCAGGAGTTCATGAACCTGATCCGCACCAGCACCAGGTAGCGATGAAGGTATCCAGTGACAATCAGGCTGGCGATCTGACTGCGCTCGCCGAGTATGCGCTGCGCTATGTAAAGCCGGGCTTTACGATCGGGCTTGGCACCGGCCGCGCCGCCTCCGCGTTCATCCGCAAACTGGCCGAGAGTAAAATCACGGTACGTGGCGTGCCGACCTCGAATGCGAGCGAGGCGCTGGCCCGATCGCTCGGGATTGAAATCGTCCCGCTCGGGGTAAAGCGGATCGATGCCGACTTCGATGGCGCCGATGAAGTTAACGCGCGGCTCGATTTGATCAAAGGTTATGGCGGCGCGCTGGTGCGCGAGAAGGTGGTGGCGATGGCCTCCCGGCGGCGGATCATTCTGGTCGGCGCCGAAAAGCGCGTGAAGCATCTGGGCCAGCGCGGATGCGTACCGATCGAAGTGATTCCCTTCGCAGTCCCCTTTGCGATGGGCGAGATTGCGCGCCACGGTCTGAAGCCGAAAATCCGCACGGATAGCGATTGCAATGAGATCCTCAGCGACAACGGAAACCTGTTGCTTGACTGCGCCTGTTCGAGGCAGGGTTTGAAAAATCCAGCGCGGCTGGAGCGTGAACTGCTCGCGATTCCAGGCGTGGTGGGAACCGGCCTGTTTATCGGCATCGCGGACATAGTATTGATCGGAGCGTCTGACGGTTCGGTGCAAACGCTTAAGCGTCAGAGCCGATCCTGAGTTGCCAGCCCGGTCCTAAGTTCAAGATTTTGATCGTGAGTTCCAAGACGAGATGACAACCGTGCAGCGCCGCGATCTTGGCCGCATCTACGATGCGGCTGTCGCGGCAGTGAAGCCGGAGCCGTTGATTGCGGCCGCGCTTGCGGGCCGGATTCCTGGCGGCGAGTCGCTACCAGCAAAGATTTCGCAAGCCCGGCGCATCTTCGTGATCGCGGCCGGTAAGGCCGCGATTCCGATGGCGCGCGAAATTGTGACTCGCTGCGGTTTCCGGATCGGCGGGGCGATTGCCGCCGCGCTTCAATCAAAAGATGCGGATAACATTCCCGGCGTGACGATTTTTGCCGGCGGTCATCCGCTGCCCGACGCCGGATCGATACGCGCCGCCGAGGCCGCGATGGACCTGGCACGCCAGGCGGAGCAGGGTGACTTGCTGATCGTGGCGCTCAGCGGCGGAGCCTCGGCGATCATGGCGCGGCCCGCTCACGGAATCACTCTCGATGACAAGGTTGCGATTACCAACGCATTGATGCGTGCGGGTGCGTCGATTCGAGAACTTAACCAGGTTCGCAAGCATCTTTCGTCGATCAAAGGCGGCCGGCTGCTGGCGGGTACAGGCGAGGCTGAAGTATTGACTCTAATTTTATCGGACGTGATTGGAAACGATCTCGCGACGATTGGATCCGGGCCCACGGTGGCCGATCCGAGCACCTACTCCGACGCCGTGAGCATCCTGAAACGCCACCGGGTTTGGGGCCGCGCGCCTGAATCGGTCCGCAGCCTGCTCGAACGCGGCGGCGCCGGCGAGCTGCCCGAAACCGTCAAGCCTGGTGATCCGCGGCTGGCGCGCTCGGCAGCCTTGATCATTGGGGATAACTCCACTGCGGTAGCCGCTGCGGCGCGCGAAGCGGCGTTGCTCGGATATGCTGTCAGGCGCTGGACCGATGGCTTTTCGCAGGAGGCTGAAATCGCCGCAAGGAAATCAATTGACGAGATCAAACAGATGACGCCGGGAAATTGCCTGATTGCGGGCGGTGAGCCGCTGGTCAACCTGCGCGGTCAGGGACGTGGCGGACGTGCGCAGCATTGCGCGCTGGCGATCGCGGTTGAACTGGAGCGGCACGGATTAGGCGGCATCGCGGCGCTGGTGGCCGGCACCGATGGTATCGACGGGCCCACCGATGCGGCTGGCGCTTTCGTCGACAGCACCACGATCGCGCGCGCGGATCGGGCTGCGATCAACCCGCAAGCATCGCTTCAGAACAACGACTCCTATACTTTTTTCGCCACGATCGGCGACCTTTTGATTACCGGTCCGAGCGGCACCAATGCTGCCGATCTGCTGATCGCCCTGGCCGGTGATGATCGGAACTGAAAGAAAGAAGAAGCGTGAAAAAATTTGAACGGCTAATGGATGCCGCGCCTGACGGCAAGGGCGGCCCACGAAAAGTAACCCTGATCCCCGGCGACGGATGCGGTCCCGAAGTGATCGGCGCGGGCATCCGCGTAATCGAAGCGGCTGGAATTGAAATCGAGTGGGATCGGCAGGTGGCGGGCGCCGCGGCCGTCAACCGCTATGGAACACCGGCTCCCGACGCTTTGATCAAATCGTTGAAACGTACCCGGATTGCGCTCAAGGGACCGCTGGAGACCCAAGTCGGCGCCGGCTACCGATCGATTAATGTGTACCTGCGCAAGACTTTCGATCTCTATGCGAACCTGCGTCCGACACTCAGCTTCGAGGGCGTCCCGACTCCGTTTCGCGACGTCGATCTGGTGGTCGTGCGTGAAAACACCGAGGACCTGTACTCCGGTATCGAGCATCAAATAACTCCCGGCGTGGTCGAGAGTATCAAGGTGATTACCGCGCACGCCTCGCGCCGAATCGCGCGCTTTGCGTTCGAGTACGCGCAACGCAATCGGCGCAAATCGGTCACCGCGATTCACAAGGCCAACATCATGAAGCTTTCCGATGGCCTGTTCCTCAAGTGCGCCCGCGCGATCGCGCGGGACTATCCCAGGATCGAATACCGGGAGCAGATTGTCGACGCGGCTTGCATGCGGCTGGTAACGCAACCTGGATCGTTCGACGTGCTGCTGCTCGAAAATCTTTACGGGGATATTGTGTCCGATCTGTGCGCGGGACTGGTCGGCGGACTTGGGATGGTGCCCGGGGCCAACTACGGCGAGCGCGGCGCAATCTTCGAGGCGGTTCATGGCACCGCGCCGGATATTGCCGGGAAAAACCTTGCCAACCCGATCGCAGCGGTGCTCTCGGGCGCGATGTTGGTGGAATATTTAGGGTACAAGCCGCGCGCCATTCGAATCCGAGCCGCGGTCCAAAAAACGCTGCGTGATGGACGAGTGATGACCCGCGACTTGGGCGGCAAGGCCACCACCGACGAGATGGCGAGCGCTATAATCGATGCGATGGGTTGATGCTTCCCAGTCCAAGCAGGCGTGGCTAATAATCGAAACATGAAAAAGCCGATTCCCCCGGAATTGCAAAAACGGGTGCCGCCGGGCCAGTTCCTGACCGAGAAATTCCCGGTGCTGAGTTATGGTCCTACGCCGAAATTCGACTCGGCCACTTGGGACTTCCGGATTTTTGGAGAAGTTGAGCAGGAACTGCGCTTTAACTACGAGCAATTCCGTGCGCTGCCGCAATCGAGCGAAACGGCGGATTTCCACTGCGTCACCACCTGGTCGCAACTGGATAACCATTGGGAGGGGATCAAGATCGCCGATTTAATGAAGTTGGTGCGGCTCAAGCCTGAGGCCCGCTACGTTATCGTGCATTGCGATGGCGAATACACCACCAACCTGCCGCTCAGGGATTTTTCGAGCGACGACGTAATGCTGGCGCATCGGCGCAACGGCCGCGATCTCGAACCGGGTCATGGCTTCCCGGTGCGTTTAGTGGTGCCCCAACTCTATGGCTGGAAGAGCGCCAAATGGGTCCGGGCGCTGGAGTTCACGCGCGCGGACCGGCGCGGTTTCTGGGAGGTTCGCGGCTATCACAATCATGCTGATCCATGGGCCGAGCAGCGCTATTCGTTTCAGGAGGAGGAGTAGCCGATCATTTGCGAGCGAAAATTTCCGGCTGCCGGTTTCGATAGCACAACATGCCCCGGACCACGGCAGCGGCGCGTGACGCCTTAGGTCGGCGGGCGGCGCGGATCGCCGCGGCGCTGGCGCGACTGTATCCGGAGGCCCGCATCAGCCTGGATTTCAGCGACGCATGGGAGTGCCTCGTCGCTACGATCCTGTCCGCGCAATGCACCGACGAGCGGGTGAATCGCACTACCCCCAGCCTTTTCGCCGCCATTCCGGACGTGACCGCGATGGCGCAGGCGGGCCTGCCTGAAATCGAAAAATTGATCCAGGTCACCGGATTTTTCCGTCAAAAGGCGAAAGCGCTGAAAGGCTGTGCGATCGCGGTGGTCAAGCAGTTCGGTGGAAAGGTGCCGCGCACGATGGAAGATCTGGTCACGCTGCCCGGCGTGGGTCGAAAAACCGCAAACGTGATCCGGGGCCACATTTATGGCGAGCCGGGGATGGTAGTCGATACCCACGTGCGGCGGGTATCTTTTCGTCTTGGGCTGACGGTCGATAAAGAAGCGGACAAAATCGAGCTGGATTTACAGCAGCTAATTCCGCCGCCGCAATGGACGGCATTTTCGATGCGCCTTATTCTGCATGGACGCCGTATATGCGTCGCGCGGCGGCCGCGGTGCGAATCGTGCGCCTTGCTGCCCGATTGTCCGCAAATCGGCGTTAAATTCTGATTCCTGCCTGCCGCAAAGGCGCAACCTGCCGCAAAAGCGCAAATGGGGTAGAAAAACATTCGCCGTAGGTTCGCTAATCAGTCCATCATACCGGCAACGTATTTGAACCGGGCGGATGGAATGTAATAATCGACGCTCGCGCCTGCAAGCTGGCGGTAGCATTCCGTGAAAATCAAGGTTGATGATATCACCGCCGAGGCGAAGGAACTGTCGTTCCGGGAACCCGAGGTCGGCGTAAACCTGGTGCTCGACGCCGGACCACTGAATGAATGGCGATTCAAGACGCCGATCGCGGTGGCGGTTTCGTACTATCGAGCCGGAACCGAACTGTTTTTTGAAGGCCAGCTTGACGGATGCACCGGCGCGGTCTGCGCGCGCTGTGCCGAAGAATTTGAGGGCCCTCTGAATCGGCAATTTCGGTTGGTTCTGTCGCCGCGATCGATCGCCGGTGAGCCCGGTTCCGACCGCGACGCGGAGGCCGGCGATTATGCCGTCTATGAGGGTGACGAGGTTGACTTGAGCCCACTGATTCGCGAAGAGTTATTGCTCGCGTTGCCGACTCGTCCGCTATGCCGCGAGGACTGCCGCGGCTTGTGTCCACGATGTGGTGCGAACCTCAACCAGGGTGATTGCCGATGCCCCGAGCCAGCCGGCGATCCGCGCCTTGCCCCATTCCGCTCGCTTAAAATCCAGCGCAGCTAGTCTGCGCGGTTCAAACAGGACGTAACTTTGCCATGCAAGCACCAAAGCGCCGCACCTCACGATCCAAGCGCAACAAGCGCCGCGCCCACGATGGGCTTACCGCGGTCAATCCGATCGCATGCCCGACTTGTGGCGAGCCCGCGATGCCGCATCGCATCTGCCGTCATTGCGGAAATTATCGCGGCCGGAGCCTCGCCAACGTCGAGGCATAAGCGACAGGCATTACGGTGAAGATCGCGCTGGACGCGATGGGCGGGGATTTGGCCCCGCACGCCATTGTCGAGGGCGCCGTGATGGCTGCGCGCGAACTCGGGGTTGAGGTCATTCTAGTCGGCGACCGCGAGGTCGTTGCGCATGAGCTCAAGGGCCTCAAGGCTGACGGCTTGCCGATCACTATCGAGCATGCCAGCGAAGTGGTTGCGATGGATGATTCACCGATTGAATCGGTGATGGCCAAGCCGAACTCCTCGATCAACGCGGGTTTTGATCTCATTCGCCGGGGGGCTGCACAAGCCTTCGTGAGCGCCGGCAATTCGGGTGCGATGATGACGTCGGCGATTATGAATCTTGGCACGCTGCCGGGCGTGGATCGGCCGGCGATTGCGTCGCTTATTCCCTCGGCCAACGAATTCACGCTGTTGATTGACGTGGGTGCGAACACCGATGTCAAAGCGCTCAATCTGGTGCAGTTCGCCGTGATGGGCAGCGTGTACATGCGCCGGGTTCGGCAAATTGCCCGCCCGCGCGTGGGCATACTGTCCAACGGCGAAGAAGATTCCAAAGGCACTGAGCTGACGCGGGCAGCGGCCGCGATGTTGCGCGAGTTGGCCGCCGATATCGACTATGCCGGCTACGTCGAAGGCCGCGACATCAATCGCGGGCGGGTTGACGTGGTGGTCACCGACGGCTTCACCGGCAATGTGGCGCTCAAATCGCTCGAAGGGTTTTCATCCTTCCTGCTCGGCAATCTGCGGGAGCTATTCGTGGGATCGGTGCGCGGCCGGCTCGCGTACCTCGCGATCGGCAAGTATCTCAAGCTGATGCGATCGCGGCTCGATCCCTCCGAGTATGGCGGCGCGCCGCTGCTAGGTATCAACGGCGTGGCGATAATCGCGCACGGATCATCGAATCCGTGGGCGATTCGAAACGCTGTCCGAGCCGCCGCTAACGAAGGACTGATCAACCGGGTCAACGGCGAAATTATCGAAGTGCTCGGTCGCACCGCCAGTTCTCCGGGTAAACCTGCGGGCAAGGGTTTACGCGCGATCCTCATCCGGATGCGCGATCGCCTCCATCTTGCTCACAAGGAAGGGGAGGCGCGTCATAATAAAGATGGCGAAGCCTCGCGCAAGGCTGCGCCGGAGACTCGTTCGGCTGCCGAAGTTCCGCCGCGTGAGTCTCGCCGGACCGGCGCACTTTCGTCGAGCATGATCTCGCCGCCGACTGCCAGCAACGGCGCGACGCCCGAAATTGAAGTGGCCCCTGTCCGTCGGGCGGAGCCTGCGAATCATCAAAATGGCGTCGTCGGTGAGCGCGCTAAGGACAATCAGTCTTCGGATCAGCATTCGAAACAGGAGAGCCCGACCGAAAAGGAAAAGCCGGCACCCGGAACCAAATCGGACCCGGCCTGAGCGGCATCGAGCATCGTGATGGAACTTGCTTTTTTATTCCCCGGCCAGGGCTCACAGCGGGTTGGAATGGGGGTTGAACTGGCGAAGAATTTTGTAGCCGCCAGACGCACTTTCGAGGAAGCTGACGACGCGCTGGACTTTTCGCTTTCGCATCTGTGTTTTGAAGGGCCTGAGGAGCAGTTGCGGCTCACCGCCAATACGCAGCCGGCGATGCTGGCAGTTGCGATCGCGGCGCTGCGCGCGCTGCAATCGGAGTGCGAGGCCGGTGCGAAAGCCGGCGCCGGTCACAGTCTAGGCGAATATAGCGCACTGGTTGCCGCTGGCGCGTTGGATTTTGGCGAGGCTCTGCGTGCTGTGCGCGAACGTGGCCGCTTGATGCAACAGGCGTGTCCCACGGGCGAAGGCACGATGGCGGCATTGATCGGACTCGATCGGGCTGTGGTATATGAAATCTGCCGCGAGCTGTCCACGGATGGCCAGATTGTGGTCCCCGCGAACCTCAATGGTCCCGGCCAGATCGTAGTCGCGGGCCATACCGGCGCCGTCCGCCGCGCGATCGATCTGGCCCGCGAGCGCGGCAGTTCGATGGCCGTCGAGCTCAAGGTCAGCGCCCCTTTTCACTGCCCATTGATGGTCCCGGCCCAGCGTGGGATGACTGCGGTGCTGGACGCGATCACGGTGCGGCCGCTGGCTTTTGGTATAATTCCGAACGTCAGCGCCGAGATTAATCGCGACCCGGAGCGCGTCAAACCATTGCTGCTGGAGCAGATAACCGCGCCGGTTCGATGGGAAGAATCGATGAATGCCCTGGTTGGCGAGGGCGTTGCCGAAGCTATCGAATTTGGATGCGGCAAGGTGCTGGCCGGACTGATGCGCCGTATTAATCGCAACATTAAAGTGCGTGCGGTGGAGGATTTAGCATCGGTCAAAGCCGCCGTCGAAACGATGACTGGCGCCGCCAGCCGCGGAGCTGCTCAAGGAGGCGAGTGAAATTGTGGGACCCGGGCAACTTGCCTAGCGGACCACAAGTGCTTATGCTGCCTCCTAAAATAACCCGGGCAAAGTAGATAACGAAAAACGAATTGGATGCGGCGGTGAAGCAGCGGCTTCAAGGGCTGTTCCGGGGCATCCTGATCTGAAATCTTGTTGGCGGCACCTTGTAGTTGCCGCGCTGTGCGAGGAGGAACGACACTAGATGGCTTCAGAGGTCGAAACCAGGGTTCGCGAGATTATCAGCGAGCAGCTCGGCGTCGCCGCGGACGAGGTGACTCCGGAGGCTTCTTTTATTGAGGACCTCGGAGCTGACTCACTCGACATTGTCGAGCTGGTGATGGCATTGGAAGAAGAATACGGGATGGAAATCTCGGACGAGGACGCCGAGAAGATCCGGACCGTCAAGGACGTAGTCAATTATATCGAGACACACAAAAGCTGAGCGTCTCCGCCCGGCGGGCGGTTATCTCGAATCGAGATCGGCTCGGAAGTCTTTCCGAGCCGATAATAACCACGCCTTCATACAACCTGGCAAGATTCGGCGGCAGCCCCTGCCGGCAGCGGGCCGATTGGCTGGATTGTCGCGCTGCCGCGCGAGTTTAACCTACACGAAACGCTGATCCGCAAGCGTATTGATGCGCTGTCCCTTTTGTCATCATCGCGGTAACCGGGTGATCGACTCGCGTAACGCGCGCGAGGGCGATTCGATTCGCCGCCGCCGGGTATGTTCCTCGTGCAAGCGCCGCTTCACCACCTTTGAGCATGTCGAGCATGCGCTGCCGATGGTGGTCAAGAAGGATAGTCGGCGCGAGCCTTTCGATCGGGGGAAAATCGTTGCCGGCCTTAAGCGGGCTTGCGAGAAACGGCCGGTCTCGGTCGAAACCATCGATCAGGTGGCGAATCGCGTGGAAGCTGCGGTCCTCGAACGTGGCGAGGCCGAAGTGCCAAGTTCGTTCATCGGGACGACCCTGATGGATGAGCTGCATCGTATCGACCAGGTGGCTTATGTGAGATTCGCCTCGGTGTACCGGTCGTTCAAGGATATCGACGAGTTCATGCGCGAACTAGAAGACCTGATGATCCGTCGGCGCGAGGAACCCCGCGACATAATTCGCCCGCGCGGTAAAAAGGGTGAAGCGGCGCCATGATGGCGTCTGCTCGCCATGGCTTCTGAGAATCCCAACGATTTTGATCGCCGCTTCATGGGCGAGGCGATAGAGCTTGGACGTACGATGCTGGGCTTGACGACGCCCAACCCGGCGGTCGGCTGCGTAATCGTACGGAATCAAAGGATTGTTGGGCGCGGAGCAACCGGGCAGGGCGGGCGGCCGCACGCGGAGACCAACGCAATCGCCGAGGCGGGGAAAAAAGCTCGCGGCGCAACCGCATATGTTTCCTTCGAACCGTGCGCCCATCAGGGGCGGACGCCGCCGTGTGCGCGGGCGCTGGTCGAGGCCGGTATCAGCAAAGTGGTGATCGGATGCCTCGATCCATATCCGCCCGTGCGTGGCCGCGGCATCCGGATTCTGCGCGAAGCCGGAGTGCCGATCGTCACCGGTGTGCTGGAAGACGAATGCCGGCGCGCCAACGAGGGATTTATCACGCGCGTAACACGCGGCCGTCCGTTCGTCACGCTCAAGCTGGCCGCGACTCTCGATGGGCGAATCGCCGCTCCCGGCGGCGACTCACAATGGATTAGCAGCCCGGAGTCCAGAGCGCTGGTTCATCGATGGCGCCGCGAATGCGATGCGGTGATGGTCGGCGCGCGCACGGTGGTGGCGGACAATCCGCGGCTTACCTGCCGGACATCCGGTGGACGCGATCCAATTCGGGTGGTGGTTGACGCAAAATTGATCGTTTCGCCGGCGGCGCGGATTTTTCGTCAACGATCGGCCGCGCCGGCGATTGTGGTCACCACGCAGGCGAACCTAAGCCGCGCTAAAGGTCTTTTCAGTTCGTCGCGGGTCGAGGTGATCGGCTGTGACGAGCACGGCGGCGAGATTGACCTCGAGGCTCTGGCCATCGAATTTGGACGGCGTGGATGGTGCAAGCTTCTGATTGAAGGCGGGGCGAGTACCGCGGCATCGGCCTTGCGGTTCGGAATCGTCGATCGGGTAGCAATGTTTCTGGCGCCGAAAATACTGGGTTGCGGGCTGGCGGCGATCGAGGGATTGGCGGCGGCTCGGGTGCGCGATGCGATTTCGATCGCGGATCTGGTCGCCCGTCCGATCGGCGAGGACTGGTTGCTGGAGGGACGGCCAGCTAAGATCCGGCGCGGTATAAGCGCGAGGCCGGGACGCAAGGCCCGCTTGGAGGAGTTACAAACCCGGTGATAGGATCGGAGACGGAGCAAGTTCGCGCAATGGCTACGCTGGAGCAGGTGTTCGACGCGCTACAGGCCGGCAAGATGGCGGTGATGGTTGCCGAGGAACGTCCCGATGCGGAGGGCGACTTGCTGATGGCGGCCGAGCAGGTAACGGCCGACCACGTTAACTTCATGGTGCGGGAAGCGCGCGGAATCGTTTCGGTCGCGATCGAAGAAAAACGCATCCGTGAATTGGGAATACCGGTGGTGGCGGCGAACCGGCGCAACGAAGCGACCGAGCACATGGGCGCTCTGGTCGAGGCCCGCGAAGGTGTCACGACGGGGATTTCGGCAAGCGACCGGGCGCGTACGATACAGGTGCTGGCGGCCGAGAGTTCAACCGCCCGCGACATTGTGATGCCGGGCCATATACTGCCGCTGATGGCGCTGGGCGGTGGCGTAATGGTGCGGATTGGACGGGCCGAAGGTGCGGTCGACGCGGTGCGATCGGCTGGCATGAAATCGGCGGCCGCACTGTGCACTATTCTGAATGAAGATGGCGAGGCGGCCTCGTTCGCGGAACTTGAAAAGTTCGCAGCCAAGCACGCTTTGCCATTGTTTTTTGTCAAAGACCTGGTGGCTCACCGGCTCGCGCACGAAACTCTGGTGCAGCGGGTTTCGGAAGCGCCATTTCCCACCCCGGTAGGCGAATTTCACGCGGTCATCTATCACAATATCGTGGATGGCCGGGAGCATCTGGCACTGATCAAGGGCGAGATCGGCGAGGGACAATCGGTGCTGGTGCGTTTGCACTCCGAATGTCTGACGGGTGACGTTTTCGCCTCCAGCCGATGTGATTGCGGCGAGCAGTTGACTCGATCGATGGAACTGATCGTGCGGTCAGGAGCCGGCGTAATCGTTTATTTACATCAGGAAGGACGCGGAATCGGGCTTGGTAACAAGATTCGCGCCTATGCTTTGCAGGATACCGGCCTCGACACGGTCGAAGCGAATCACGAACTGGGCTTCAAATCCGATCTCCGTGACTATGGGATTGGGGCGCAGATATTGAGGGATCTCGGCGTCGGCGAGGCGCGGCTGCTCACCAACAATCCGCACAAGATAGAGAGTTTGCGGCGCTATGGCGTCAAAGTGGCTCGCGTACCGCTGGAAGTGATCCCGCATACCGGGATAATCGATTATTTGCGAACCAAGAAGGAAAAGCTTGGTCATCTGTTTTCCAATCTCGATCACCAGTAATCGATACCCTGAACTGGAATCAGGCTGCGAGTGACGACTCCGAAACAGGATGGTCGGGTCTTGCCATGGGACTGAGACATGAGGGCCGCGAGTTCGCGCTTAAGGCCTTATATCAAATTGATATACGAGGCGGCGCCTCGCGCGACGACCTGGTGCTGTTTTACGAGAATTTTCCGGTCGACGAGCGCGTCCGCAAGTTTGCGATCCTATTGGTCGAGGGCGTGCGCGCCGAGAGCGCGGCGCTCGATCGGCAGATCGCCGGCGCCCTGGAGCATTGGTCGATGGGGCGGCTGTCGCGCATCGATCTGAACATTTTGCGGATCGCGCTTTACGAACTGCTTCATCTTGACGACGTTCCGGCGCGGGTTACGATTGACGAGGCGATCGAACTGGCCAAACGCTACGGCGACAAGGATTCGGGACGGTTCGTCAACGGGGTACTCGATCAAATGGCCGGGCAGCTTAACCTCAAGCTCAAGGGTGAGGGAGCCGATGCGGATGCACAGGCGCAGGCGAGGAAAACTGAATAGCGTCGCCGCGATAATCTCAACCTCGCCGGGCTTTCCGCGGGTAATCTGCGGGTTCCCGGGATGAATCGGATGACGAACTTGCAAGGCGTCCAACCCCGGCAAAACTCCATTAATGGCTTCATGATGCAACGGCCGGCGCAAGCGAAGTACCTTCCCATGTCCGAGGGGTTTTAGCGCCGGGGTCTGCCTATGCCGGCGGAAACCGCTATCGCCTTTCTGCGCACGCTCGAGCGGCCACGGGAAGTCCCGTGCGTCGTCCTGATCAGCGGACCTCATCATTTCCTCCGCGAGTATGTGCTCGATCGCGTGGCTAATTCGTTGCGCGAACAGCAATTCAAGTACCGGCCTTTTCAGATCGCCAATTCCGAAGACGCGGCGGCGGCGCTCCAGGAGCTGAGTGAGCCGGACCTGTTCGCGGCTCGGCGCGTGATCGTATGCCGCATCTTGAAGAGCGTGCGGGAAATTGCGGCCAACGATGAGGGTCGCGGGGCTGCCGGTCGCGGCAAAGCGGCCGGGATTGAAGCCGCACTGATCGAAGCTTCGGACGTCGCATCCAAAGGCGGCAATCGTCTGGTAATGGTCTACGAGCGCGATAACGCGCCCGCAAAAATTCGCCGCGAGGTGGAAAAAAACGGGCTGGTAATCAATTGCATGCGTCCGTTTGATAATCAGATCGGGCAATATGCCGGCCTGTTCGCGCGGTTGGCCGGATGCCGTCTGGCGCCCGATGCGGCCGACCGGCTGGCGGCGGACTTCGCCAGCGACCTCGGGGGGATCGCCAATGCGATCGCCAAGGCGCAAATTGGACAATCAGATGGACAACCAACCGGCGGCACCCTCAAGGCGAGCGACTTTGCGGGCGATAGCTCCGGGCGCGCCCCTGAATTATTCCAGATTAGCGAGGCGGTCTCGCGCGGCGATGTGCTGGCGGCGTTAGGCATGCTGGATCGCGCGATGGGAGTCGGCCGGGACGCGCTCGAAATTCTCGGCGTCGAGCTGGTGCCCACACTGCGCAGAATGATGCTGGCGGCGGCGCTGCTGCGCAAAGGCAAGAGCGCGAGTGGAGTTGCCGCGGCGTTGGGGATGCCGCCGGGAAGTCATCTGGCAGCCCAGGCGGTGGACGGAGCGCGCCGTTACGGCGGGGGACTAAGCCGTGCCTACCAAGCCGCGATCGGCCTCGATGCGTCGATTAAGAGCGGGTTGGTGAGCGAAACGCGCGAGGCATTGGCGAGATTGCTGATCGATTTGATCGGACAGCCGGTGGCCGGTTGAACGCCCGGCCATCGGGCTAGGCCTCCGCCGCGCCGTGAGCCTTGTGGAAACGTATGGCGATTCGGGAAATGCGCCGCGATACTGTGTTGCGCGGGATGGTGCCCTTGCTGGCAGCTTTGCTCAGCACCTTTTCCGCTTCGCGCATGGCCAGTTCGGCGGCGGCGCGATCGGTCCCGCCAATCGCCTCCAGAGCCTGTTTCACCGCAGTGTGGGCACGTGATTTGATCGCATGGTTATGAGCGTAACGCTTCTCGCTTTGACGGTGGCGCTTCTCCGCCGATGGATGAACCGGAATATGTGGCATAACTCCAATTAGCTAACAGCGTTAGGCACTCAGGTCAACCGAGCCTGAATTTTATCTGATGAAACGAATGTCGTTCCGATGACATCAACTCACTCAATGAAGGTGAATACCGATGAAGTACATGATCAGTTGGTTCGAGCGTCCGCAAGGATCGCCTACGGAGTACGAGAATGTCCAGAAGCGCATACTGGAGGTTTTCACTCAATGGAAGGCGCCTGCCAATTTCAAGATCGAGTTGTTCGTGGTGCGAGTGGGCGAGTGGGGCGGGCACTTGTTGGTGGACTGCGACGATCCGTTGGCTGTTCACAAATTCTGCTCGAGCTTGCCTGCTTTTGAGATGCAGGCTCGACCCGTGATTGCAGTCGAGGATGCTGTCCGGGTCGAACTCGAAGCCATCGCCTGGCGCGATGGACTGAAACGTAGCTGACAGCCGAGGATCACGTTCGAGCCTCTGCCGTCGACTGCCGGCTGGAGCTGCTGTACGGGTGCGGCGACTGTTTGCCCGAATCAGAGCGCCGGACTTGCTTTGTCCAGTGTTTGTTTGGCTTCGCTCCACAGTGCTTCGAGTTGAGTGTCATCGAGCTGCTTAAGCTCAAGGTTTCGCTTGCGGGCGGTCGCTTCAACTTGCCGGAAACGCTGCTCGAATTTGTCGCAAGCGCCGCGCAATACCACTTCCGCGCTCGAGTTGGCGAAGCGCGGCGCGTTCGCCATCGCGAGCATCGCATCGCCGAGTTCCTGCGCCGCCGCAGGCTCGTTCCCGGCCCTGATCGCTTCCTCGACCTCTTCGATTTCCTCACGAATTTTCTCGATTACCTGGGTAAGATTGCGCCAGTCGAAGCCCGCGCCGCGCGAGCGAAACCCGAGTTCCTCGGCCCGCGTTAGAGCCGGGATCGAAGACGCGATTCCGTCCAGAACGGACTGTGTATTCTGGCCAGTTTCGATTTCGATCCCAGAAGCCAACTTATCGCTGATAAAATCAGAGGTTTCGCGCAGGCACTGAGCGGTTATTTCATGGCCGCAATCGTATTCGTGATAGCGGAGATCGAGCTTCATCGCGCGCAGGCGATCTACCGATTGGCGGGCGCGCGCGATCTCGATAACGCTGTCGCTTCGCCCATGGGCGATAAAAATCGGCAGACGGGCAAGCGCCTCGCGAGCGGCGGCATGCTGTTGCAGGCTTTCGGGAAACCAGGTGGAAAGGCCAATCACCGCGGCAAAACGCTGCGGCATCCGGAGCGCCATACTCAGGGCCATGATGCCGCCTTGGCTGAAGCCCAGCACTACCAGCTTTCGCGAATCGATTGGATAACGAGCGCAGGCCTGCTCGACGAAAGCGGCAGCCTGATCGGTCGCGATCGAAATCGCGTTATCGTCGGGCGGCGATCCCAGCCGGAGCGGAAACCATCCGTAACCGTTCTGGTTTTGTCCGATCGGCACGGTCAGCGGTCCCTGCGGGCATAGCACCAACGACTTTCCGTCAATCAGATGAGGGGCCAGCCCGAGCAAATCGAGCGCGTTCGCGCCCCATCCGTGAAATGCCAGAACGGCCGGATGCGGTCCGGATCCGCCAGGTTCATAGGCTGCATGGATTAAATTCATTAGGTGTCCTCGCGCGCGAGGAAGAATACTTCCGATCATAAGCATCGGTGGCGCGCGCCCACAACGATACATCGCCCCTGTTCATCGCCCGGCCCCGGTCGGCTATGTTTAGCAGTCGTTGGGGGGAACCGCGCCGCCGCTTCTTGCATGAGCATGCTATCGCTGGACATTTCCGATCGCCACGAGACCACCAATCGACCGTTCATGATCTTCGCGGTGGCGGCGCTGGCGCTGGTGACGGCCGCGGCGGCGTTCCCTTCAGCTTCGAACCTGATCGACAGCGGGCGGTTGGCGGGGATTATTTCCGGATGCGTTCTGCTGGGAATCATCGGCTATGCGATCTGCTATTTTGCAGTCCCCTTAGTTAAGCGATCGCAATCGGATCTGAACAATGCGCTATTGATTCTGGGCGCAATATGGTTTGCAAAGCTCGCGATCATTCCGCTTTTTCCGGGCTTTGGACCCGATATCGGCAGCTACCAGGCGTGGGCCGGGCGTATCGCCAGCGCAGGCCCGGCGCTTACCTATGCACACGGCTACTTTATCGATTATCCACCGGTGTACCTGTATGCGTTGTGGGCGGCCGGCGCGATCGTCAGGCTGACCGGCGCGGCCGGGACCACGGCGCGGGTGATCGTCGAATCGCCAGCGCTGATCGCCGATCTGCTGCTGGCGGCGACGACGTTCATCTACCTGCGCAGGCTCGGATATCTTGCGGGCGCCTACGCCGGGATGATCATGGTCGCGTTGAACCCCGCGATGCTGTTCGACAGCGTGGTATGGGGGCAAAGCGACTCGGTGATGACCCTGGTGCTGCTCCTGAGCGTGATCGCGACGCTTGAGGATCAATATGAACTGGCGTGGGGGTTGGCCGCGATCGCCGTGCTGGTCAAGCCGCAGGCGCTGGCGCTGCTTCCGGTGCTGGGACTATGGACGCTGCTGCGCTGCCAGTGGCGGCGATGGCTGACGGCGGCGATGGCGTTCATCGCGGTGGGCATAATCGCGATCGCGCCATTCCAGCGACACCATCCCTGGAACTGGATTTGGTTGCTGTATGCGGCGACCGCCGCGTATTACCACGAGACCTCGGTCAACGCGTTTAATTTGATGGCTCTGATTGCAGGACTACGCCATCCCGATTCGATCAAGATAGTCGGAATTCCGGTCTTCGATCTGGGGATGGGTCTGCTGGTGCCGCTGTACGCTTTCATTGCGTGGGTGATTTGGCGCGCCGCGGATCGCCGGACCTTGTTCTTTGCCTCTTTCCTGGTGATTTTCGGGTTTTTCATGCTCGCGCCGCGAATGCATGAGCGGTACCTGTATCCCACGCTGGCCTTTCTGGTTCCGCTGGCGATCGAGGAACCGGTGATGCTGGCGATTTTCGCCATTCTGACGCTCACCTGCCTGTTCAATCTCGCTTACGTCAAGTACACCCTCGAAACCGTGGTTTTTCTAAATGGACGCGATTGGCTGGCGATGACCGTCTCGGCGATCAACCTGCTGATGTTCGCCATCGTGGTGAGCGAGCATGCTGGGCCGGGCCAGTCCGGTGAGCGTAGCGGGATGGGCGGGGTGGTTTCCATGTTTGCCAGATTGCGCGCCGCGACCGCTTCCACCTCGGAGGCGGAGTCGACACAAATTGAGCAGTCGCCCGCGCCGCTGCCATGGCTCCAGATCGATACGATCGTGCTGGGGCTATTGGTGGGCGGTGCTGCTGTGGTTCGCTTCTGGCATCTTGGCCGTCCGCCGGAGATCGTTTTCGACGAAGTTCATTTCGTCGCGCAGGCGCGCCATTATCTGCGTTCGGAACCGTTTCTCGATCCGCATCCGCCACTGGCCAAGCTGGTGATCGCCGCCGGGATCTGGCTGTTCGGCGACCATCCCTGGAGCTGGCGCGTCGGCAATGCGGCGATCGGTACGGCGCTGGTAGGTATCACGTATCTGCTGGGCCTGCGGATGTTCCGCTCGCGGCTGGCGGGCGCGATGGCGGCGCTATTCATCGCCTGCGACGGCATGTTTATCGTGGACTCGCGGACGGCTGTGATCGATATCGTTTATGTCACCTTGGCGGCAGTGTCGTATCTGCTGCTGTTCCGCTTCCGCGATCAGCGTGCAGCTCCGGTAAAGCGGCGCCGCACGCTGGTCGCGATGGGTGCGGCGCTGGGCCTGTGTGTGGGCGCCAAGTTATACATCCCGGCGATCACTTTTCTGCTGGTGCTCGGATTCGTGCTCTACGTAATCTGGAGCGAAGCGCGGCGGGCGCGATTGTCCGCACCGTCTATCATGCTCAAACGGCTGCTCGGCGCCGGTCTGCTGGTGAGCGCGGTCAGCGCTATTTTCTACGTGGCTACGTTCACGCCGCATTTCGCGCTCGGATGGTGGGGCGGGATAGCCGATCTCTTCCACTATTATAAAGACGTGATGTGGTACGAGCGGAGCGTTACCTCCGCCACCCATCCGTATTCCGCGCCATGGTGGAGCTGGCCGTTGATGTTACGGCCGATCGCCTACTGGCAGAACTTTCCGGCCACCGGGGATGTGGCGACCATCTGGGGCGGAGGAAATCCCGTTCTATGGTGGGGCGCGCTCGCCGCCATGATGGTGTACTTCGCCCGCACGCTCGAACGTCCGAAGCTGGTGCTATCGTTCCTGGTGATCGGCTATATCGCCTACCTGGTGATCTGGATTCCTATCGGGCGCACCATGTTCCTGTACCACTACATGCCGTCGGTGTATCTGGCCTACCTGGCGCTGGCCGGTTTGCTGGCGGATTGCTGGTCTGGACGGGCGCAGGTCTTGGAAGAAGCCTCTTTGATAATGACGCTATTTCCATGTTGCATGCTCGCGCTGGGATACGTGGTGGGTGGACTGGTGTTCGTCGCAATTGTGGTGGCATATGTCGCGGTATTGGAGCGTCCCCTTATTCACGGACGTATCGTGTGCGCAGTCTTTGTCGGAGCTGCGATGGCCGCCTTCGTGTACTTCTATCCGCTGTGGGTGGCGATGCCGATTGCGCGGGCCGGATATTACGCGCGTATGTGGTTCCAGGGGCCGGGGCTGCGCAATTGGATATAACCGCACAGTCGAGATGGCGGCTGCTGGCCGGACTGGCGCTGGCTATAGTATTCGCAATCGCGCCAATCGCTGTTGGCGCTCCATCGCAGGGGAGCGGAAACCTGTTGCTCAATGGCAATTTCGCCAAAGGCTCCGGCACTTCGCCCGACGACTGGCGCAGCCAGGCCTGGAACAATGGTCCGGATACGCAATATCAATGGATTGCGCCGATCGCCGGACATCTGGGACAGCTCGAAGTATCGAGCCGGGTGGCCAACGATGCCCGTTGGGCGCAATCGATCGCGTTGACCGCCGGCTGGTATCACATCGCGACCGATGTGCGCGCGGTGAACGTGCCGGATGGAAAAACCGGCGCTAACATCAGCCTGTTGGAAGATGGCGTCATGTCCCGCGATCTGCACGGTCTTACCGGCTGGCAACGAGTGGGTTTCTACGTGAAAGTCGGCAGCCATGGCGCCGACGTGGAAGTGGCCTTACGGGTTGGTGGATTTTCCAACCTTAATTCAGGCACGGCATTTTTCCGCAACGCCAGAATCACCCGCGTGCAAGCGCCGGTAGGCGTAGACCCGGTGTTCGACCTCGCGGCAATCCGCAAAGCTTCGGCCAGCGCACCGATCGGACAGCCGTGGACCCTCGCCGCCACCTTCATCCTGCTGACGATCGCGGCCTATTTGGGATGGCGCATCTATGGCGGGGCGATGATCGAGGTGACTCCGGTCAGTCCGCCCGCGAACGCAACCATGAGGACAGGTGGCAAACGCCGCAAACGAAAGCAGCGCTTTAATGGCTGAGTCGCGCAATCGGCGGCGGATCGAATGGACGCTGTTCGTCCTCGCGCTTCTGTCTTTCGCCTATTTCTATCAAGCTGCCGATCAAAGCACTGCCGCGCGCTTCGATTTAATGCGCTCGGTTCTGGAGCGTCATACGCTCGCGATCGACGGTTATGCCGGCTTCAACACCGCCGATATCATCACGTTTAACGACCATATCTATTCGGTCAAGGCGCCCGGCGGCAGTCTGAGTGGAATTATCCAATGGCTGATCTGCTCGAAGCTGCTGGCGCCTTTGCTCACCTCGAACTCAGCCCTTTACTGGGCGCTACTGACCTACCTTACGATCGTTTTCTCGACCGGGCTGATGGTCGCCCTGATGGTAGTTGTCTGCTTTCGCTTTGCGCTGGCGCTGGGCGCCACGGAGGGCCGCGCCGTCGCGATCGCGATCCTGCTGGCGTTCGGCACAATCATGTTTCCCTACGCCACCGAGATGACCGGCGAGCCGATCGCGGGGGCCTGCGCATTCATTGCCTTCTATCTGCTGTTCACTTATCCCGGCGGTCCGGATTCAGATCGGGCGCTGTTCGCGGGCCTGTTGGCCGGATGGGCAGTGCTGTGCGACTACCCCGCGATCCTGATTTCGGCGGCGCTGGCTGTATATGCGCTGTTCAAGCTCAGGCCGCGCGATATTTTAAATTTCGCCGCCGGCGCCGGCGCGATGGCGCTGATTCTGCTGGCCTACAACAAAGCGGCTTTTGGCAATCCGCTCTTCATGAGCTATGAGGCCTACAAATTGCCGGGCAACACCCAGTTTCCCGAGCAGGCGGTCGGTTTCGTCGGTCTTACTTTTCCAAAGCCCTACAATTTGTGGAAGATACTCATCGATCCACAGCGGGGGCTGTTTTACTGCAATCCGCTGCTGATCCTTTCAGTTCCGGCCCTGGTGCATTTTGGCGTTCAACGGCGCCTGCGCGCGGAGTTTCTCGTAACCCTGTTCGCGGTGGCGGGCTTTATTCTGTTCAATGCTTCATTCGGCGAATCGATCGTTTCATGGGGCGGCGGCACGGCTACCGGTCCGCGCCAGATTGTGGCCGCCATACCATTTATGATTCTGCCGCTCGCCCTCGTGCCCGCGCGCTGGAACTACGTCATCGGGGTGCTCGGCGCGGTATCGGTTTTCATCATGCTGATGGCGATCAGCGTGAATCCTCACTTCCCTTATGAATATGCGAACCCGATCAGGGATTACGCGATGCCGGCGTATTTCAGGGGTGATCTGGCGTACAACAAAGATACCTATTTCGGCGGCGGTCCGATCGTGGGCGATGCGGTCGCGTTCAATCTCGGAAAACTGGCCGGTCTGCCGCCCGCGCTCGAGTTGATCCCGCTCGCGATGCTGTGGATGGGCGCGGCAATTCTGATTTTACGGGAACTGCGCCTGCCGATAATTCAATCGCGGGTCCTGCTGGCGGCCGCCGCGGCGGGCTCGTTAGCTTTTTTTATGCCCCCGGTGGTCGGCGCGGTGGCGCAAATTTCGGGACTCTCGGCTAGCCATGGACTGGTCGGACGCTATTACGAAGGACTGCGCCCGGCCGGGTTCCCGCCACATATCGTCAAAATCGATCCGCAAATCGCCTTCAACAATGTAGCCGAACTGGGTGGTCTGCCGTTCCCGTCGTGCGTGATCTGGGATGGAGCGATCCTGATTCCCCGGCCTGGCTTGTATGCATTCGCGATCGAAGTTGACGATGCGGGCTGGCTGACGATCGACGGCCGCCCCGTGATTCGCGATCCCGGCGATGTCAACCATCCGCGCGCCGCGGGAAAAATATATCTGGAGCCCGGACGTCATTCGATCGAACTCGGCGAGCGTAATCTGGCCGGAGACGCGAGTATGAGACTTTACTGGCAAACGCCGGGCAATACCGATCCGGTGATCGTGCCCGCCCGCGTGCTTATCCCGCCTCCTGCCTACGCCCGCTAGCCGCGACCGTCAATTGGCGGGCGAGGGCTGGGGACTGGCGCCGCGTCGAGGCGCCAGCGCGCCGGGAAACATCGGCAGGTTCGGCATCTCGAGTAATTGCGTGGTGCCCGCATTAAATCCTGTAGGGGCGGACTGCGCTTTGATCTTTTGAGCAGGATCGATCGGACGCAGAACCGACGAGGATGCTGAGACCGGCGCGGATCTGACCGATCCCGATGGAGCCGCTGCCGGCGATGGCAGTTCCTGCGCAGGCGATCCATAGGCGACTCGATGGGTGATCGCAGCCTGACTCTGGATCTCGCTGAGCAGGCGCGCTTCGTCCACCCCCCGCGAAGTGCATTGCACGCTCTGCATGGCATGAAATGGCACCTGGACCGGTGCGCTGAAGGTCGCGGTCACGGTTACCAGACTTTCGCGCGATCCCAGCGGTTTTACGTAAAAGACAAATACCGCCGAGGCCACCTCGGCCGGTTGCGCGGAAAGTTTCCACGCGATTCCTCTGATCTGCCCGCAATCGGCGTCCTTGAGAGTAAACTCGCCGTGCTCGACCTGCGCCTCGACGATGCCGTTGTTCGGATCGCGGGCGCTGGTGTGGTAGCCATTTTTGATTATGACGGCGTTGACCGCTTCCCACGCGAGGTCATATGGCAACTGCAGCCGAACCTGGTTTTTTGCGATTTTGGCCGGTGATGGCTTATGCGGTGCACTGAAGCATCCGGTGGTGACCATCGACCATGTCAGGCAAATCGAAAGCACTCGGCAAAAAATTTTCATCGAGCCAAAACCGCGCCTCATAATTGCGAAATCCATGGCGCGCTTCAATGCGCTAAGGTGGAAGTATGCCGGACCGATCGTCAGACCGCGCAGGATTGAATCATCGATGCTATCTCCACCGGTTACGATCGCAACGCTAACTGATGCTGCCAATCGGCGGGCTATTTATGATAGGCTCGGCCCATTGTAAGGAGGGCTAAGTCGCTCCCTAATTGCGAGGCTAACATGTCCGGTCATTCCAAATGGAGTTCGATCAAACATAAGAAGGCGGCGCGCGATGTCAAGCGCGGCAAGCTCTTCACCAAGCTGATCAAGGAAATCACTATCGCGGCCCGCCTCGGCGGCGGCGATATCAACGCCAATCCGCGCCTGCGCACGGCGGTGCTGGCCGGTCGTGCGCAATCGATGCCCAACGACAATATCGATCGCGCGATCAAAAAGGGCACCGGAGAGCTCGGCGGCGTCAACCTCGAAGAGATTACCTATGAAGGTTACGGGCCGGGCGGGGTCGCGATTATCGTCGATACGCTGACCGATAATCGCAACCGGCTGGTGGCCGAGCTGCGGTTTATGCTCTCGCGCCATAGCGGAAACCTTGGTGAGACCGGATCGGTCGCCTGGATGTTTAAAAAGCGCGGCGTGATCAATCTCGAAAAGAGCGCCGGCGAAGAGGATCGCCTGATGGAGCTGGCGCTCGATGCGGGCGCCGACGACATGGTGACCGATGAGGAGAGCTATCAGATTCTCACTCCACCTGATCGCTTCAATGTGGTTCGCGAGGCGCTCGAAAAGGCCAACGTACCGATCGCTTCAGCCGAGCTCGCAAGAGTGCCGGAGAACAACATAAAGGTTTCAGGCCATCAGGCCGGGCAGGTACTAAAGTTGATCGAGGAGCTTGAGGATCACGACGACGTGCAGAGCGTGGCCTCGAACTTCGATATCGACGAAGAGGAGCTGGCGAGTTTGTCGGCCGTCTGATCCGCGAGCCGCCACGCGGTGGCTCATGTGAGGGGTGGTGGATGTGCGGGTAATCGGAATCGATCCGGGTAACGCGGCGACCGGGTTCGCGGTGGTGGAAAACGTGGCGGGCGGCTTCAGGCATATCGTCGCCGGCACCATCCGCGCTCATCGCAACGCCAGTCCATCGGAGCGGCTGCGCAACATTTACGAACATCTGCTGGAAACGGTTGACGCTTACGCGCCCGCCGTCATGAGTCTCGAACGGAACTTTTCCGCGATCAACGTCCAAAGCGCATTTCGACTGGGCGAGGCGCGCGCAATCGCAAAGCTGGCGGCTGCCCAGCGCGGCCTCGAACTGTTCGAGTACACGCCCACTGAAGTGAAGCTGACCGTCGCCGGCTTCGGCACGGCGGACAAGGCTCAGGTGAAATCGATGGTGCGGCGGACGCTTGGAATCGACGCTGCGATTGAACTGAGCGACGACGCCGCCGACGCGCTCGCAATCGCCGCCTGTCATCTATTCAAAGCTCGTTTCGCAGCGCCTTCCATCGCCTGCGGCGGGCGGCAGGGGGTTCGATGATCGCCGCAATTACCGGACGTTTGCGCTCGCGCGATTCGAACCGGATAGTGGTCGAGACGGGCGGCATCGGCTACGAAGTGTTCGTTCCGCTCAGTACTTTCTATCGTCTGCCCATGACCGGCGCGGCGGTGTCGCTTGAAATCCGCCAGGTGGTGCGCGAAGACGCGCTGATGCTCTATGGGTTTATCGAGCCCGCCGAAAAGCTGGCTTTCGACCTGCTGATGCGAGTGCAGCACGTCGGACCCAAACTGGCGCTCGCGATTCTTTCGGTGCTTTCGCCGGAGGAGTTGGTGGCCGCGATTGGCCGCGAGGATGTGGCGCGAATCGATGCGGTGCCCGGCGTCGGGCCCAAGGTGGCCGAAAGAGTGGTGCGCGAATTGCGCGACAAAATCGCGGATTTGAAAACCATCGCGCCCGCGGCGGAGAGCCTCGATGGAGCGGCGGCGGGCAACGGCAGCGGCGATGCGCGTATCGACGATGCGGTTTCGGCGCTGGTCAATCTCGGCTACCGTCCGATCGAGGCCAAGCGAGCGGTCGATTCGATTATCAAGACCGCCCGCGACGCCACGCTCGAGAAGTTGATTCGCGATTCGCTCACGCTGCTGCTGGGTGAGAAATAAAATGGCCAAACCGGCCGCCGAAACCGAAACCGATTCCGAATTTGCCGCGGTCGCCCCTGCGGCCGCGGCGCAGAGCGAGGATCGAGTACTAGATCTGTCGCTGCGTCCACGCACGCTGGAAGAATTCGTCGGCCAGCAGCGCCCGCGTCAAATTCTCGGGATGTCGATCGAGGCGGCGCGCAAGCGCGGTGAAGTGCTCGACCACGTGCTGTTTTCGGGACCGCCCGGCCTTGGCAAGACTTCGCTCGCCCATATTATCGCCCGTGAACTGAGGGTCAGTATCCGGGTTACCGCCGGACCGGCGATCGAACGGGCCGGCGATCTGGCCGCGATTGTCGCCAATCTCGAAGAGGGCGATGTTCTGTTTGTTGACGAGATTCATCGGCTCGCGCGAGTGGTCGAAGAAATTCTGTACCCGGCGATGGAGGACTTTCGGCTTAACATCGTGGTGGGCAAAGGCCCGGGCGCTCATCTGATGCCATTGCCGGTCAAGCCCTTCACGCTGGTTGGCGCGACCACTCGCGCGGGGCTGCTGAGCGCGCCGCTGCGCGACCGCTTCGGCCAGCATTATCATCTGGATTTTTATAACCGCGACGAACTGGCCAATATCATCTGCCGCTCGGCGCGGCTGCTGGGTATGCGAATTGACGATGACGGCGCGGGCGAACTGGCCTCGCGATCACGCGGCACGCCTCGCATCGCCAATCGGCTTTTGCGCCGGGTGCGCGATTTCGCCGAGGTTAACAACGCCGCGACGGTCGATCGGCAGGTGGCGCTCGATGCGCTTACGCTGCTCGATATCGATTCGTGCGGGTTCGATCGGATGGATCGTGGAATTCTGATCGCGATCATCGACATGTTCGACGGCGGGCCGGTCGGAGTCGAGAGCCTGGCGGCGGCGGTGGGCGAAGAGCCTGATACGATCGAAGAGGTTTACGAGCCCTTTCTATTGCAGGAAGGTTTCCTCGCGCGGACCGCGCGCGGCAGAGTGGCCACTTCGCGAGCGTATACTCATCTGGGCCGCACCCGCCGCGGTACTTTGCTGTGAGCGTGTCACAGCCGATGGAGTCTGCCGATGTCCAAGCTATTGGTCCTGCAACATCATCCGGGTGAAAGCCTGGGTTTGATTTCCGAGGCGCTGCAGTCGGCGGCGCTCGCATGGCAATACGTTAGAAGTTACGACGGCCAGAAAGTTCCGGCTGATATGAAGGGCGCGGAAGGGTTGATCGTGATGGGCGGTCCGCAGGGCGCCTATGAGCTGGATAAATATCCCTATCTGCGCGACGAGATAGCTCTGATTCAGGCGGCGATTCGAGCCGATAAACCGGTGCTCGGAATTTGCCTCGGCAGTCAACTGGTGGCGGCGGCGTTGGGCGCACGGGTGGCGCCGGCCAGCAACCGGGAGATGGGCTTTTTACCAGTCACGCTTGAATCCGCTGCGCATCAGGACCGTATGCTGCGCGGGTTGCCCGTAACCTTTACCGCTTGTCACTGGCATGGCGACATTTTCGATCTTCCCACCGGCGCGGTCGCGCTGGCGTCCTCGGCGAAAACCGCTTGCCAGGCTTTCCGCTTCGGAGAGAAGGTGTACGCGCTGCTGTTCCATGTCGAAATCACCGAAGCGATGCTGCTTCAGTGGCTGCCAGCCTCGGCGCGGGAACTGGATCGCGAGGGTTTGAGCGGCGCGGCGATCATCGCAGACGGAGAGCGTCATCTGCTTGCGATCGAGCCGATTGCGGAGACCATTTTTGAGCGCTGGGCCGCGATGGTGAAGCCGTGAGGCGCACCTAACGCCCTGCATCCGCAGGTTGCTATAGTGCGATCGTTCGCGGTTATAGAAAATTAAATACTGCTCACGTAAAACAGCAGGAGGCCTCCGATGTTTCCATCGAGCAAAGGCAGGGTGTCGCGCCAGGCCCATGTGGATATCCCTGAAGGCACTTACGAGGAGGAGCACGGGCGGCAGGGTTTTCTCGGCCGCAGCTCGATGCTCTATCATCTGAATTTGCCGACCGGCTGGACCAGGGTCGAGGGTCCATTGCGCCCGCGAATGTTTGCCGGTGCGCGATCGGAGCCGCCCGACCTTAAGGATCCCGATGCCGGACCGCTGAAAATTCTTGAAAACGACGACACCGAGATTCTAATTTCGCGCCGCCGCCGCGCGATGCCTTATCTTTTCCGCAATGCCGATGGCGACGAAGTATATTTCGTCCATCGCGGCTCCGGCGTGTGCGAGACCGACTACGGTCCGTTGAATTTCGAACCGGGCGATTATTTACATTTTCCAAAAGGCGTCAGCTATCAATTGCTGCCGAAGACCGAAGATAATTTCTTTCTGATCGTGCGCAGCCTGCACGAACTGAGCTGGCCCGATCGTGGTCTGATGGGCAAGCATGCATTTATAGATCCGATGATGATCGAAAGTCCCGAGCCGATGGCGCATAACGAAACCCAGGGTGAATGGGAACTGCGTGTGCTGCGCCGCGGCCAGACCACCAGCTTTTTCTATCCGCATCATCCGTTCGACGTGGTGGGGTGGCAGGGCGATCTGTCGCCGATTAGGTTCAATGTGCGAGATCTGCGGCCGGTGGTGAGCGCGCGCTACCATATGCCGCCGACAGTTCACGCGACGCTGTTCTCGGATACCTGCGCGATTTGCACTTTCGCCCCGCGTCCGCTCGAAAGCGATCCGGCCTGCGACAAGGTGCCGTTTTACCATCGCAACGTCGATTGGGACGAATTCATTTTTTATCACTCGGGCGAGTTCTTCAGCCGGGGCGGAATTGAGCCGGGTTCGATGACGCTGCATCCGCAGGGTATCCATCATGGGCCACAGCCCAACGCACGCAATGCGGCGCGCGGCAAGACCGAAACCGGCGAGGTAGCCGTGATGGTCGAGACCTGGAATCCGCTGCGGGTATGCGAGGAAGCGCTCGCAATCGAGCTACCCGAGTATGTCACCAGTTGGGCGCGCCAGGCGCGGATCGCGAGGCAGGCATGAAGATTGGGGTTTTTTCGGTGGTCGATCATTATCCGCAGGAGCTGCCGCGGACAGTTGGGCAGTACTATGCCGAGCTACTTGATAGCGCCCAACTGGCGGAAGAGGTTGGCTTCGATTCATTCTGGATCGCAGAGCATCATTTTCACGAGTACGGTGCGATTCCCTCGCCGGCAGTGTGGATGGCGGCGGCCGCCGCGCGTACGCGCAAGATCCGGCTGGGGGTTGGCGTCAGCGTGCTGCCGTTTCACAATCCGATCACGGTGGCCGAAGAGTATGCGATGGTCGATGTGCTGTCGGGCGGCCGGCTCGAATTCGGCGCGGGATCCGGTTATCTGAAGCACGAGTTCGGCGGATATGGCGTCTCATTGGAGGAGAAACACGCGCGTTTTGACGAGGCGCTCGAAATCATCGAGCGGGCGTGGTCCGGCGAACGATTTTCCTATCGCGGGCGCTTTAACCAAATTGATAATGTGCAGTTGCAGTTACAACCGGTTCAGCAACCACGTCCGCCGATTTTGATCGCGACGCTGCGCCATGAGGCGGCGCGCGAGGTCGGCGCGCGCGGCTATCCACTGCTGACCATTCCCTACGCGCAATCGCCGGGACTACATCAGTTGACCGAGATGACCGCCGAGTTCCGCGCGGCCTGGACGGCAGCCAGTCATGGCGACCCGTCGCGCACGACGCTCGGATGCGCCGTGCATACCTATGTCAGTTCGAGCGCGGCCGAGATCGAGGCGCACGCCAAGCCGTCGATCGAACGGTATGTACGCACGCGGCTATACGCCACCTCACGTCCCTATGATGTGCTGCAGGAGAAGGAGCTAATCGCGTGCGGCAATCCGGAGCAGGTGACGAAGGTGCTCAAGGATTACGAGCGGGCCGGCTTCAACACCTTTTTGACGATTATGGATTTCGGCGGAATGGATCATCAGGCGGTGATGAAGTCGATCAAACTCTTCGGCCGCGAAGTGCTGCCGGCCTTCCGCGACTAAGCCGCGATTTTGGCCGATGGCTGACTGATGGCGATCAATGGAAGAGTATCCAGCCGCTGATGCCGAGCATCCCGAGCACCGCGCAGAAGATTCCGCACCCGAGATTCAGCATGCGCGAAAGCGCCAGCGTGGTCTCCTCTTCCCACGGCCATCCGATCGCCTGTTCAATCTCGACGTGCTTTTCCGCGATCCAGTGACTGAACACCAGCGAGTAGATCCCCGCCGCGAACAACAGCGCACCCATCAAAATGTTAGGCATATCCCCCCTCCCCGCGCAGCAGGCTATCACGCATGACGGCCGTCACCAATAATCCCGCTGACTCGTGGATCGCGATGCCGCGCGATTCAGATTTCCCGATTCAGAATCTGCCCTACGGAGTGTTTCGCCATAAATCCGCAGGACCGCGAATTGGCGTCGCGATTGGAGATTACGTGGTCGATCTGGCCGCGCTGCACGAGGCCGGGCTGTTCGGATCAACTTCGATTGCGGACGACAATCTGTTTGCGCGCGATGCGCTCAATCCTTTCATGGCTCGCGGTCATCAGGCCTGGGACGCGGTGCGCGGCCGAATAATTGAACTTCTGAAGGCGGACAATCCCGAGCTGCGCGACAATCGGCGGCTGCGGGAAGCGGCGATAATCGTGCGCGATGGCGTGCAGATGCTGCTGCCGGCCGCGATCGGCGATTTTGTCGATTTTTATTCATCGCGCGAGCATGCGACCAACGCCGGCACGCTTTTTCGTGGCGCGCAGAACGCGCTGCCGCCGAACTGGTTGTATCTGCCGATTGCATATCATGGCCGCGCGGGATCGATCGTGGTATCGCCGCAAGATATTCGCCGTCCGCATGGGCAGATCAGGCCGAATCCCGACGCGCCGCCGATACTCGCGCCTTCGCGGCGGCTGGATTTCGAACTGGAACTCGGCTTCCTGGCTGGTGTGGGCAATCGCGCAGGCGTCCCGATCAGCACGGGCGAGGCGGACAAGCATATTTTCGGTGCGGTGCTGCTTAATGACTGGAGCGCGCGACGTTCAGCAATGGGAATATCAGCCGCTCGGTCCTTTTCTAGGCAAATCGTTCGCCACCACGATCTCGCCGTGGGTGGTGCCATTCGCAGCCCTGAAGCCATTTCGGGTGATTGGGCCGCATCAGGATCCGCCGGTGCTGGATTACCTCCGCTTCAAGGGCGCCTGGAATTTCGATATCAATCTTGAAGTATGGCTGGGGACGGCAGCGGCAGCGGAACCATTTCGGATTACCGCGGTTAATTCCCGCAAGCTCTATTGGAACGTTGCGCAACATCTGGCGCACGCCACGATCAACGGCGCGCGCGTCCGTCCGGGCGATCTGTTCGCCTCGGGTACGGTTTCCGGGACGACGCCGGATTCGCTCGGTAGCATGCTCGAGATTTCAAAGAACGGGAAAGAGCCGATGTCCCTGCCCAACGGCGAGCGCCGTACGTTTCTCGAGGATGGCGATACCGTTACGCTGCGCGGCTGGTGCCAGGGCGACGGCTATCGAATCGGCTTCGGCGAGTGCACGGGAAGGTTTCTGGAAGCGGCATAAATTGAATATCCAACGTGTACTATACGTATATGCGATTGACCAAACGTATGAAACTGACCATTACGGTTGAGCCGGAAGTGTATCGTGGCTTGCGCCGGGTGGTCGGCAGGCGGAATATAAGCCGCTTTCTGAACGACCTCGCACGCCCCCACGTTGTAACCGACGATCTTGAAACGGGCTACCGCGCGATGGCTGCCGACGAAGAACGGGAAGCGGAAGTCGCTGAGTGGGCGGAAGGTCTGATTGGGGACGTTGCGAATGGCCCCGGATAACCCATCCTCGCCGCGACGCGGCGAAGTCTGGTGGGTATCGTTCGATCCTTCAATTGGAGGCGAGCCGCGAAAGACAAGGCCAGCCGTCGTAGTGAGCAACGATGCTGCAAATCGAGCATTAAATCGCGTTCAGATAGCTCCGATCACAACCAAGGTCGCGAAAATTTATCCGGGCGAAGCCTACGTCCGCGTGAACCGGGCGCGGCAGAAAGCGATGGCGGACCAGATCACTACCGCAAGCAAACTGCGGCTACGCGAACAACTTGGAAAACTCGATCCGGCCGATCTCGCGGCGGTCGAGCGCGCTATCAAGATCCAGCTTGGGCTGGTTTAGCAATCCCGCGCAAGATTTCTCCTTGGGTGGTGATCACTCCTTCGGGAGACCCAATATTCGCTCGCCGATGATGTTGTGCTGAACCTCGGTCGATCCCGCGGCTATCGTTAGCGCGCGCGCACCCAGCAGGCGCTGACTCCAGCGACCCTCGCCGATCGCTCCGAACGAGCCGGGCGCAAGTACGTTATGCGCACCGAGCAACTCGTCAGCGAAGTTTGCCATCCGCAGGTTTAGCTCGGTCGCCAGCAGCTTGCCGAACGAGCTTTGCGCACCCGGCGCCTGGTGGCGCATCGAGTCGAGCGCGCGATAGCGCGCGAGCCGCACCGTGCGCGCATCGATAAGGAACTGCGCCAGCTTCTGACGGACGTAAGGATGCCGGTATGCCGCGACGCCTTCGAACTCCACCTGCTTCGACAAAGCGATCAACTCGCCTAAGTCGCGTTCCACCGGATGGCGTGCGCCGCCCGAGATGCGTTCGTACATCAAAGTGGCGATAGAGGCCCGCCAGCCGTCGTTCAGCGCCCCGACCAGATTGTCTTTCGGCACGCGAACGTTGTCATAGAAAACCTCGTTGAAACCTCGCTCGCCGGTAATCTGAACCAGCGGGCGAATGGTGATGCCAGGCGTGCGCATATCGACCAGCAGGTACGAAATTCCGCGATGCTTCGGTGCGTTCGTGTCGGTGCGCACCAGCAGGCATTGGAACTGCGCGCGATGCGCAATGCTGGTCCATACTTTTTGTCCATTGATAACGAAGTGATCGTTTTCGAGCACGGCGCTGGTTTTGAGCGCCGCGAGATCGGAACCGGCGTTGGGCTCGGAGTAGCCCTGGCACCAGATCTCCCCGCCGGAGAGCATCTTCGGCAGATAGCGTCGGCGCTGCTGGTCAGTGCCCAGCATGATGATCGTCGGGCCGATCCGATCGATCGCGAGTTGATTCGCGCCAAACATCGGCAGCCCCAGCCGCAGGGTCTCGTCCTGGAAGATCGCGAGCGTCACCGGATCGGCCGCCGCGCCGCCGTGTTCCTTCGGCCAGTGCAGCGCGACATAGCCCGCCCGATACAGCCGCCGGTGATATTCCAGCAGCCTCTCCCATTGCGCATCGTCGGTGACGTCGAGCAGGCTGACTCCCAGACTCGACATCCCGCCGGGCGGAAACAGCTCCGCCGCGCATTGATCGAGGAACCCGCGCAGTTTCGTGCGGAACGCTTCCTGTTCAGGTGTAAAGCTGAAATCCATCTCAATACTCTCCGCGGCGAGAGTATAACCTGCCTTTGACGGCGTAGTTAATGCCGGCGAGTCATTGAGTTTCTGTAAGTTCTTGATCAAAGACCAAGTTTCGGATGTTAATAAACGCCAGCGCCCGGCATGGTCCGGCAGCCTGATTCGGGTGATTTCTCAATAGGCGAGTGCGACGAATGGCATATCAGACGATAAAAGTACCTTCGGAAGGCAGCAAGATCCGGCTCGGCGGCGGGCACAGGCTCGAGGTGCCCGATCAGCCGGTAATTCCGTTTATCGAAGGCGACGGCACCGGGCCGGACATCTGGCGGGCGTCCCAGTACGTTTTCGATAACGCGGTGAAGAAGGCCTACGGCGGTAAGCGCAAAGTGGTCTGGATGGAGGTCTTCGCGGGCGAAAAGGCGTTCAAGCAGTTCAACACCTGGCTGCCCGACGACACGGTCGAGGCGTTTCGCGACTACCTGGTAGGAATCAAAGGTCCGCTGACCACTCCGATCGGCGGCGGCATCCGATCGCTCAATGTCGCGCTGCGCCAACTGTTGGATCTGTACGTATGCCTGCGGCCGGTGCGATGGTTTCAGGGCGTGCCGAGTCCGGTGCGCCATCCCGAGAAACTCGACGTGGTGATCTTTCGCGAGAATACGGAAGATATTTATGCCGGCGTGGAGTGGGCCGAGGGCACGCCTGAGGTGAAGAAGCTCATCGCGTTTCTGCAAAACGAGATGGGTGTCAAAAAGATACGCTTCCCGGAAACCTCAGGTATTGGAATCAAGCCGATTTCGCGCGAAGGCTCCGAGCGCCTGATTCGCGCCGCGCTTGAATATGCGATTCAGCACAAGCGCAAGAGCCTCACGATGGTTCACAAGGGCAACATCATGAAGTTCACCGAGGGCGCCTTCCGCGACTGGGGCTACGAACTGGTCAAACGCGAGTTCAAGGGCAAGGCGGTGGGATGGGAAGACTGCGGCGGAAAGCCACCCGCCGGTCAGATTCTGGTGAAGGACGCGATCGCGGACATCACGCTCCAGCAGGTGCTCACGCGTCCCGAAGATTTTGATGTAGTGGCCGCGCCGAATCTCAATGGCGATTATTTGTCCGACGCGCTGGCGGCGCAGGTCGGCGGTATCGGTATCGCGCCCGGCGCCAATATCAACTACCTGACCGGACACGCGATCTTCGAGGCGACGCATGGCACCGCGCCGAAGTACGCCGATCAGGATAAGGTCAATCCAGGGTCGGTGATCCTTTCCGGGATGCTGATGTTCGAGCATCTGGGATGGCAGGAGGCGGCCGATCTGATTGTGCGCGGGCTGGAGAAATCGATCGCGAACAAGACCGTCACCTACGATTTCGAGCGCCAGATGAGCGGAGCGAAGTTGCTTAAGTGCTCCGAGTTCGGCCGCGCGATCGTCGACAACATGTAAGAATCGAAGGCGTTCACGGCTGATCGCAACCGTTCGTCATCGTAAAAATAGAAATTCAGACGAGAAGAGATGGCATCAAAGAAGAAAATTGCATTTATCGGATCGGGCAATGTCGGCGCCACCTGCGCCTTCCTGTGCTTTCTGGGACAGCTCGGCGACATCGTTCTGTATGACATTATCGATGGGCTGCCGCAGGGCAAGGCGCTCGACATGTTCGAGTCGGGACCGGTACTGGGTATCGATATTGAGGTGAAGGGCACCACCAATATCGCCGATATCGCCGGCGCGGATTGCTGCGTGGTGACCTCGGGATCGCCCCGCAAGCCGGGCATGAGCCGCGATGATCTGCTCAAGATCAACGCCGCCGTGATGAACAATGTCGGCGCCGCGATCAAGCAGCATGCACCCAATTCGCTGGTGATCGTGGTCACCAACCCGCTCGACGCGATGGTCACCCAGGTCAAGCGCGCAACCGGATTCCCGAAGCATCGGGTGGTCGGCCAGGCAGGCGTGCTGGATTCCGCGCGTCATCGTACGTTTATCGCGGACGAACTCAAGGTTGCGGTCGAGAGCGTGAACGCGATGGTGCTCGGGGGTCACGGCGACGACATGGTGCCGGTTCGCAGCTACACTGCGGTCGGTGGGGTGCCGGTCGAGCGCTTCATCGAGGCGAAACGGCTCGATGAGATCGAGACGCGCACGCGCAACGGCGGTGGCGAGGTGGTCAATCTGATGAAGACCTCGTCGTATTACGCCGCGGGCGCGGCCACCTACAAGATGGTCGATGCCTTCATGCACGATCGCAAGGCGATTCTGCCGTGCGCGGCGTACCTCGAAGGCGAGTATGGCGTGAAAGGTCTTTACGCCGGGGTGCCGGTGGTGATCGGCGCGGGCGGCGTCGAGCGGGTGATCGAGATCGATCTGACCCCGGCCGAGAAAGACGCGTTCCAGAAATCGGTCGGCCATGTGCGCGAACTGGTCGAGGCAATGGATCGAGTGCTGGCGGCGCAGGGCTGATCTGCACAGGATTTTTTCATTCTGAGCGCGGCGAAGAATATCTACGTAGGTCTTCACCGCTACGCTTGCGATCGAACGCAGAGCCGGGAGTTATGAATTTTTCTGACATGAGAAACATAGAATGAACATTCACGAGTTCCAGGCGAAACAGGTGCTGGGCCGCTTCGGCGTACCGGTGCCGAAGGGACAGGCCGCCACGACGCCTGATGCGGCGGCAGCCGCCTTCACCGCGCTAGGACAGCCGAAGGCGGTGGTCAAAGCGCAAATCCATGCCGGCGGACGCGGCAAGGCGGGCGGCGTCAAGCTGGTGTCCAGCGCCCAGGAGGCGCGCGATTTCGCCGCCAGGCTGCTGGGCAAGCCGCTGGTGACCCATCAGACCGGGCCGCAGGGACGGATTGTAAATCGCATCTATGTGGAGGAAGCGAGCCAAATCGCGCGCGAGCTTTACCTCGGGTTGGTGGTCGATCGAAAAGCCGCCTCGGTTTCGCTGATTGCCAGCAGCGAAGGCGGTATGGAGATCGAAGAGGTGGCGGCTAACACCCCTGAAAAGGTGCTCACCGAACCGATCGATCCATTAATTGGACTGGCCGGCTTTCAGGCGCGTAAAATCGCGTTTGCGCTCGAACTCAAAGATAAGCAGATTGGGCAATTCGCCAATCTGGCCGCCGCGCTATACAAAGCATTCCTCGAAACTGACGCTTCGTTGATCGAAATCAATCCATTGGTGGTCACCGCCGATGGCCGTGTCATCTGCCTGGACGCCAAGATGTCGTTTGACGACAACGGCTTGTTCCGCCATCCGGAAATTCGTGAACTGCGCGATCCCACTGAGGAGGATCCGGCCGAGATCGAAGCCTCGAAGTACGATCTGAATTACGTGCATCTGGACGGAAATATCGGCTGCATGGTGAACGGCGCCGGACTCGCGATGGCGACCATGGACATCGTGAAATTATCGGGCGCTGAACCGGCCAATTTTCTCGATGTGGGTGGCGGCGCCAATGCCGAAAAGGTGGCGGCGGCGTTTCGTATCCTGCTGGCGGACGATCGCGTCAAGGCGGTGCTGATCAACATCTTTGGCGGTATCATGCGCTGCGACGTGCTGGCCGAGGGTGTGGTCGAGGCCGCGCGCCAGGTGAAATTGAACATACCGCTGGTGGTGCGGATGGAAGGCACCAACGTCGATCGCGGTAAACAGATATTGAAGGACTCGGGAATCAAGGTGATTACCGGTAACGATATGGCTGATGCGGCGCGCCGCGTGGTCGATGCGATCGGGCAGGGCGCAAGCCGATGAGTATTCTGGTAGATAAGAACACCCGCGTGCTGACCCAGGGAATCACCGGGGCCACCGGCCAGTTTCATACTCGGACCTGCCGCGAATACGGCACTCAGATGGTGGCCGGCGTGGTACCCGGTAAAGGCGGTACGGATTTCGAAGGCATCCCAATTTTCGATACGGTCGACAAGGCGCGGCGCGAGACCGGGGCCAACGCGACGGTGATTTACGTGCCGCCGGCCTTTGCCGCGGATGCGATGCTGGAGGCGATCGCGGCTGGAATTGAACTGGTAATCTGCATCACCGAGGGGGTACCGGTGCTGGACATGGTGCGCGTCAAGCACTACCTGCGCAACAGCCGCAGCCGCCTGATCGGTCCCAACTGTCCCGGCGTCATAACCCCCGGTCAATGCAAGATCGGAATCATGCCGGGATATATCCATAAGCCCGGCCACGTCGGCGTGGTCTCGCGCTCGGGCACGCTGACGTACGAGGCGGTGCATCAGCTCACCCAACTCGGTATCGGACAATCCTCCTGCGTGGGCATTGGCGGCGATCCTATCGTCGGCAGCAGCCATATCGACGTGCTGGAATTGTTCAACCAGGATCCCGACACGCACGCGGTGATCCTGATCGGCGAGATCGGCGGCTCAGCCGAAGAAGAGGCCGCGGCATACGTAAAGCAATACTTTAAGAAACCGGTGGTCGCCTTCATCGCCGGGCAGACCGCGCCCAAAGGCCGGCGAATGGGTCACGCGGGCGCGATTATCGCCGGCGGGCGCGGTGGCGCGGCGGACAAGATCGCGGCGCTCGAAGCGGCTGGGATTACGGTCGCCATGAGCCCCGCCGACTTGGGATCGACGATGAAGCGCCTGCTCGATAAGGCAGCATAATTAAAATGGAACGAACTCTTGCGATTATCAAACCCGATGCCGTCAAACGCGGCTTTGTTGGCGGTATCCTGGTGGAGATCCAATCCGCGGGCCTGAGTGTCTGCGGCTTGCGCATGATCCGGTTGGCGAAAGAGCAAGCCGAAGCGTTTTACGAGGTGCATCAGGCGCGGCCGTTTTACGCGTCGTTGTGCGCCTATATGTCATCCGGTCCGGTGGTGGTGATGGTATTGGAAGGCGAGGGCGCGATTGCGCGTTGGCGCGATCTGATGGGCGCCACCGATCCGGCCAAGGCGGCGGCGGGAACAATCCGCAAGAAGTTCGGCGTCGATGTTGAGCAAAATGCCGCGCATGGTTCCGATGCGCCCGAAACCGCATCACGTGAGATTCCGTTTTTCTTTCGCACGCTCGATATAGTTTGACCGGCGGTCCTTCACCGGCTGGCGGCTTCGCCGATCACGGTCGAGGCCGCCCTTCATAAGGCGGGCGCCATAGACGCGATGCGCGCCGTATTCCCCGGTCCTTTCAGGCAGGTCCTGTTCGAAGGCCACGGAATTGCAACCTGGGTCAACCTGGACGCGATCAAACTATTGACGCATCATACGAGCGCCGTAATCGTGGCGGTCGTGATGTTCTGGCTGGTCGGCTATGTGGTCCAGCGCCTGCTTCCCGAAGGACTGATTCGGCATTGCGTGCTGTGGATCGATGAATTCGTGCTGTTGTGCCTGTTTATTTATTTCGCATACGAGCTGCTGACTTATCTCTGACAGCCGGGATGACGGATTTGTCACCCGCAGGCTCTGTTACAATATCCCAAACGTGAAAAACTCCGCTGATATTATGCCTGCGCCGGCGATTATGCGGCGCGACGTTCGCGAACTCGCACTCGAAGAGCTGGAACGGGAGGTCGTGGCGGAGGGCGAGCGCACTTTTCGCGCCCGCCAGATAATGCGCTGGCTGTGGGGCGTCGGCGCCGAATCCTTCGACGCAATGCGCGACATCCCGGCCGCGTTGCGCGCCCGTCTGAGCCAGCGATTCACGGCCGACCTGCCCCGCACCACTGCCTCGCGAGCGGAGGACGGCACCTGCAAGCTGTTGCTCACGCTGGCGGGCAACGAAGCGATCGAGAGCGTGATAATCCCGGCTGACAGACGCCTTACGCTGTGCCTGTCCACTCAGGTTGGCTGCGCGATGGCCTGTGAATTTTGCGCCACCGCTCAGATGGGGCTCCATCGCAACCTCACCGCCGCGGAAATCGCCGGCCAGATACTGGTGGCCAGACGCGAAATCACTGCGGATGATCGCTTCACCAATTTCGTCTTCATGGGCATGGGCGAGCCATTGGCGAATTATCCGCGCCTGGCGCGCGCATTGAAGATCATCAGTGCGGACTGGGGACTTGGTATCTCGCCACGGCGAATCACGGTCTCCACCGTCGGCCTGATTACCGGCATGGAAACCCTGATGGCTGATTTCCAGGTGAATCTGGCGGTGTCGCTGCATGCCACCACTGACGAGGTGCGCAGCCGAATCATGCCGATCAATCAGCGCTTCCCGATTGCTGATCTGTTGGCCGCCTGCGCCCGGCTGCCGATCGCCCGGCGTAACCGGATCACCTTCGAATACGTGATGCTTGCTGGGATGAACGATTCGCCGGAAGATGCCGCCAGATTGATCAAGCTGCTCAGGCCGCTGCGGGCGAAGATCAACCTGCTGTTCTTCAATCCGTTTCCGGGGTCGCGGTTCAAACCTAGCGCGCGCGCCACGGTGGAGGACTTTCTTGCCGTACTACGGCAGGGTAATTTGACCGCAACCCTGCGCGAGAGCCGTGGCCGCGATATCGCAGCGGCATGCGGACAGCTTTATGCCGAGCGCGGTCCACAGCAGCATCAGCCGGAGTCAGCGGTCGAATCGCGACAGGGACGAGGGGAGGGAGCAAGGCCGGGCGTCGGGCCGAAAGATCAGGCCGGCCGAATTCATTAATCACAATGGCAAAAAAAACCCTGGGAGTGATCGGCGGCAGCGGCTTCTATCAGATGAAGACGCTCGAACGAGTCGAGCAGATCGATCTCGATACCCCGTTCGGCCGCCCGTCGGATCCATACTTTCGCGGATCGATCGGCGACACCGAAGTGGTATTCCTCTCGCGCCACGGCCGCGGCCATCGGCTGCTGCCCAGCGAAATTAACTACCGCGCCAATATCCATGGACTGAAGCAGCTCGGCGTCGAGTATCTGGTCTCGATCAGCTCCGCCGGCAGCATGCGCGAGGACCTCAAGCCGGGCGACCTGATGGTGCCCGACCAGTTTATCGATCGCACGTTTCGGCGGCCCTCGACCTTCTTTGGCGATGGTATCGTCGGTCACGTTTCGCTCGCCGATCCGGTCTGCGCGCCGCTCAGCCGTGAACTGGTCGCGGCGGCGCGGGCGGCGGATGCGACCGTGAAAGATGGCGGCACCTATTTCTGTATCGAGGGACCGCAGTTTTCAAGCCGCGCCGAATCGAACCTGTTCCGGAGTTGGGGCGTGGACGTTATCAGCATGACCGCGATGCAGGAGGCGCGCCTCGCGCGCGAGGCCGAGCTATGTTTCGCCACGCTGGTGCTGGTGACCGATTTCGATTGCTGGCATCAGAGCGTCGCGGCGGTGGATATCGGTGAAATCCTGCGCGTGATGAAACTCAACGTCGAGCTGGCGCAAAAAGCGATCGCAAATCTGGCGCGCCGGCTCGATGCGCTGGATCGGAGCTGTCCCTGTCCGCGGGCGCTTGACGGCGCAATCATCACCGACCCGTCGGTAATTCCGCCGAAGGCAGCGGCCGGCCTGAATCTGATTGTCGGGAAATACTTAAAGCGCCAGTAGGCGAAAAGCAGGTACGCAGATGAGTATCGTGGTGGTTGGCAGTATCGGATATGACACCGTCGAGACGCAGCATGGACGGATCGCGGACGCGCTCGGCGGCTCGGCCAGTTTCTTTTCGGTCGCCGCGCGATTTTTTGCGCCGGTCAGCATGGTCGCGGTGGTGGGCGAGGATTTCAAAAGCGACGACGTTAAGTTTTTTACTGACCGAAACGTCGATATCCGTGGCCTGGTGCATGAAAAGGGCGAAACCTTTCGCTGGCACGGGCGCTATCACGAGGACATGAATCAGCGCGACACGCTGCATCTGGCGCTCAATGTCTTCGCCGATTTCTCCCCCGATCTGTTGCCCGACCAGCGCCGCGCCGACTACCTGTTCCTCGCCAACATCTCGCCGCAACTGCAATCGCGCGTGCTGTCCCAGATGACCAATCCGAAAGTGGTCGCGGCCGACACCATGGACCATTGGATAAACACCGAGCGCGCCGCGCTGATCAAAATGCTGGCGAAGGTCGATATTCTCACGCTCAACGATCAGGAGGCCAAGCTGCTGGCGCAGGAGCACAATCTGGTCAAGGCCGGGCGCGCGATCCTCAAGATGGGTCCCAAGACCGTGCTGGTGAAGCGTGGTGAATATGGCGTTTTGCTGTTTAGCCCGGAGTCGATGTTCGCGGTGCCTGCCTATCCGCTTGAAGAGGTGATCGATCCGACTGGCGCGGGCGATACGTTCGCTGGCGGCTTCATGGGCTTTATCGCCCGCAGCGGCAAAGTCTCCGAGCCGGTGCTGAGAAAGGCGGTGGTCTACGGTAGTGTGATGGGATCATTCGTGGTCGAGCGCTTTTCGCTCGATCGCCTGTCCGACCTGAGCTGGGAGACTATCGACGCGCGCTATCGGGCCTTCGTCGAATTGACCGATTCGCAGCATACGAAATGGAACTCTCAGTAGTGATTCCGCTCTTTAACGAGCGGAACAATCTCGAACCCCTGCATCAGGAATTGACGGCGGTAATGGGCGCGCTTGAGCGATCCTACGAACTGATTTTCGTCGACGATGGCAGTACCGACGGCAGCACGGACGAGCTGCGCAGAATCAAGGCCGGCGATGCTCACGTCCGCGTAATCCGGCTGGCGCGCAACTCGGGACAAACTGCGGCGCTCGCCTGCGGTCTGCATAATTCCACCGGCGATTACGTAATCGCAATCGACGGTGACGGCGAAAACGAACCGGCCGATATTCCGCGGCTGTTGGCCAAAGTCGAGCACGAGGGCTACGACCTCGCCAGCGGATGGCGGACCGAACGATGGCGGAACTCGCGGATCACGCGGCGGCTGCCATCGGTGGTGGCCAACCATCTCATTTCAAGTTTTACGGGCGTTAAGCTGCATGATTACGGATGCACGCTGAAGGCCTATCGCGGAACGCTCGCGCGCCAACTGATGCTCTACGGCGAGATGCATCGTTTCGTCCCCGCGATCGCAGCGGAACTCGGGGCGCAGATCACCGAAGTCGAAGTCGGTTTCAGACCGCGGCGATGGGGCCATTCGAAGTATGGTCCCGGCAGGATTCTGCGCACCTTCCTCGACCTGATCACGGTCCGGTTTCTCTCGGGATATTCGACCCGGCCAATCCAGGTCTTTGGCGCGATCGGCGTGACGCTGGCATTGGCCGGCGCGCTATGGACCGGCATCCTGGTGTTCGAAAAGGTAATTCTCGGCGATCCGCTGGCCGCCCGTCCCGCACTGCTGCTGGCGGTGTTGCTGTTGGTGGTCGGCGTGCAGTTCGTGAGCCTCGGCCTGCTGGGTGAGATGCTGACGCGCACCTATCACGAGTCGCAGCACAAACCGATCTATCTGATCAAGGAAGAATTTTAGGCAGGACCACTCGGGGAAGTTATCGGATGAATATAGCGGTTGTGGGGACAGGCTATGTCGGGCTGGTAAGCGGCACCTGCTTTGCCGAAAGCGGCAACGAGGTGATCTGCATCGATATCGATGAGAATCGAATCGACCAGCTCAAGGCCGGCAAGGTTCCGATCTACGAGCCGGGACTCGAGGAACTGGTTCGGCGCAACGCCAACGAAGGCCGCCTGCATTTCACCACCGATCTGGCGGGATCGATTAAACAATCGCTGGTCTCGTTTCTCGCCGTGGGCACGCCGATGGGTGCCGATGGCGCCGCGGACCTCAATGGCGTGTTACGCGCCGCCGAAGATGTGCTGCGGGCCGCCGACGGCTACCATGTGATGGCGGTCAAGAGCACGGTGCCGGTCGGCACCAACGATAAGCTGCAGGCACTCGCCAGACAGCTGGATATCGATCGAGTGGAGATCTGCTCGTGCCCGGAGTTTTTAAAGGAAGGATCCGCAATCGAGGATTTCATGCGGCCCGATCGGGTGATTATCGGCAGCGAGAGCGAGCGCTCGACCGCGATCCTGCGTGAGATACATTCACCATTCGTGCGCACCGACAATCCAATTCTGGTAATGCATCCGCGCTCGGCGGAACTGACCAAATATGCCTGTAATGCGATGCTCGCGCTGCGCATCTCGTTTATCAATGATATGGCGAATCTATGTTCGGCGGTGGGCGCCGAGATCAATGAGGTGCGGCGCGGCCTCGGCTCCGATCGCCGTATCGGATCGCAATTTCTTTTCCCCGGCGCCGGGTACGGCGGTTCGTGCTTCCCCAAGGATGTGCAGGCGCTGATTCACACCGCCGCCCAGCACCATCTCGATTTTGGTTTGTTGCGTGCCGCCGAGGAAGTTAACGATCGGCAAAAGAATCTGTTGCCAGAACTGGTCAAGCAGTATTTTGGTGCCGACCTGAGCGATCGAACGTTCGCTATCTGGGGGCTGGCCTTTAAGCCACGCACCGACGATATGCGCGAGGCGCCGTCCGCGGTGGTGATCGAACAGCTGCTCAAAGCCGGGGCGCAGGTGCGGGCGCACGATCCGGAGGCGCTCGAAAATGCGCGCCGGGTTTTCGGCGGCCGGATCAGCTATCATAGAACCAACTACGAGGCGTTGAGCGGCGCCGATGCGCTGCTGATCCTGACGGAGTGGAACGAGTTTCGCCATCCGAATTTCCAGCGGATTCGTACTGAACTGAAGCAACCAGTGATTTTCGATGGCCGCAATCTGTACGATCCGGCGCTGATGAAGGCGCTTGAATTCCGTTATTTTTCGATCGGACGCCCCCCGGTATAAGGACTTCGGATGCGCATTCTGGTGACTGGCGGAGCCGGCTTTATCGGCTCGCATACGGTTGATGCCCTGATTGGCGCGGGTCACGAAACCGCGGTGATCGACGATTTCTCGTCGGGCAAGCGCACGCAGATCAATGCCGCGGCGCGCTTTCATCAGGCCGATTTGCGCAACGCCGATGCGATCAATCAGATCGTGAGCCAGGAGCAACCCGAGGTGGTATATCATCTGGCCGCCCAGATGGATGTGCGCCGATCGGTGGCCGATCCGGCCTTCGACGCCGCGGTCAACCTGGTCGGATTTCTGAATCTGGTGGAAGCCGGACGGCGCAACGGCCTCAAGCGGGTGATCTTTTCTTCCACCGGCGGTGCGATTTACGGCGAGCAGGAGAGCTTTCCCTGCGATGAGGATCATCCGCTGCGGCCGGTAAGTCCCTATGGCGTCGCCAAGCTCGCCACCGAAAAGTATCTGTTTTTTTATCGCGCGGAATATGGGCTGGAATACACCGCGCTGCGCTACGCGAACGTCTATGGCCCGCGCCAGGATCCGCATGGCGAGGCCGGAGTGGTGGCGATTTTCTGTGGCCGGATGCTGGCCGGTCAGCCGGTTACGATTTATGGCGATGGCGACCAAACCCGCGATTACGTTTTCGTCGGCGATATAGTCCGCGCGAACCTGGCGGCTATCCAAGCGAACGCCACCGGCGCGTTTAACATCGGCACCGGAATTGAGAGCAGCGTCAACCGCCTGTACGAGGAACTTGCCGCCGTAGCCGGCCGCGCTATCGCGCCCGAACATCGCCCAAAGCGGGCGGGCGAGCAGCGGCGATCGGTAATCTCATCGGCGCGCGCGGCCAAGATGCTTGATTGGCGTCCACAGGTTACGCTGGCCGACGGGTTACGCGAGACTTTTAATTTCTTCAAACAGCGCGCCTCCGTGAGTAGTTGAGGCCGTCCCGGAATGACCGACCCGCACCTGATTCGCAATTTCTCGATTATCGCCCATATCGATCATGGTAAGTCGACCCTCGCCGATCGGATTTTGGAGCGCACCGGCGCGCTCAGCAAACGCGAGTCCCGCGAGCAGTTCCTTGACTCGATGGACCTCGAACGCGAACGCGGAATCACGATCAAGGCGCAGGCCGTACGTTTGAACTATGCCGCCAAGGATGGCAAAAATTACGTCCTGAATCTGATCGATACGCCCGGCCACGTTGATTTCGCTTACGAGGTTTCGCGCAGTCTGGCGGCCTGCGAAGGCGCGTTGCTGGTGGTCGACGCCAGCCAGGGAGTGGAAGCGCAGACCCTCGCCAACGTCTACCTCGCGCTCGATCATGGCCTCGAAATTGTCCCGGTGATCAACAAGATCGATCTGCCCGGCGCCGATGTCGATCGCACCCGGCGGCAGATCGAAGAGGTGATCGGCCTCGATGCGAGCGGTGCGATTCTGACCAGCGCCAAAGAGGGCGTCGGGATTGATGAAGTGCTCGAGGCGATCGTGACCCGGATGCCGCCGCCGCCCGCGCGATCGGCAGATTCGGTTCGCGCGCTGATTTTCGATAGCTGGTACGACTCCTACGAGGGTGTCATCGGCCTGATTCGCGTTTTCGACGGCGAGTTCCACGACGGTATGAAAATTCGCCTGATGGCCACCGGCAAGCAGGGCGAGGTGATGCGGCTCGGCTACTTCACGCCCCATCAGCAACCGAGCGCGGCGCTGGGACCCGGCGAAGTCGGGTTCATCGTGGGCGGGATCAAGGCGGTCAGCGACATGCGGGTCGGCGACACTATCACCGCTGCCGAGCATCCGGCCTTGGAACCGCTCATCGGTTTCAAGGAACTGAAACCGATGGTATTCGCCGGGATGTATCCATCGGAAGCGAACCAATATGGCGCGCTGCGCGATGCGATCGAAAAGCTGCGGCTCAACGATGCCAGCCTGATCTTCGAGCCGGAAAGCTCCCAGGCGCTGGGCTTCGGTTTTCGCGCCGGATTTCTCGGGCTGCTGCACATGGAAATTGCGCAGGAGCGTCTCGAGCGCGAACACGGGCTCAACCTGATCGTGACCGCGCCGACCGTCGCCTATCGCGTAATTACCCTTGCCGGCGAAACCATGATGGTCGACAATCCGTCCCGGCTGCCCGACGAGTCCGTGATCGAAATGATCGAGGAACCGTTTATCACTGCGTCGATCTATGTGCCCGAAGAATTTGTGGGCGCCATGATGACGCTGTGCGAGGAACGGCGTGGCGCTCGGCGCGATCTTAAATACGCCGGCTCCAACCGCGTGATTCTCCAGTACGAATTGCCGCTGGCGGAAATCGTGTTCGATTTTTATGACCGCCTCAAGTCGCTGAGCCGCGGCTATGCCTCGCTCGATTATGAGTTTCTGGACTTCCGCGCGGGCCATCTGGTTAAATTGGATGTCCTCATAAATGGCGAGGCGGTGGACGCGCTCTCGGTGATCGTTCACCGGGACAAGGCCTACGAACGCGGACGCATACTGTGCGAGAAGATGCGCGAAGTGATTCCGCGCCAGATGTTCGAAGTGGCGATCCAGGCTTCGGTCGGGAGCAAGGTGATTGCACGTGAGACCGTTAAGGCGTTGCGCAAGAACGTCACCGCGAAATGCTATGGTGGAGACATAACGCGTAAGCGTAAATTGCTTGAGAAGCAGAAGGAAGGAAAGAAACGGATGAAGCAGGTAGGCCGCGTTGAATTGCCTCAGGAAGCGTTTCTGGCGCTCCTGAAGGTCGAGCGATAGGTGTACGCGTGGCCGAGCCGGTCCGCAGCTTTTCAAAACCACCGCCTTCCGTGAAGCCAGCGCCACGCAACGCCGAGGAGCCGCGCAAATCGGCGCTGCGCGAATATGGCGAAGCGTTCGGAATTGCGATTCTGCTGGCGCTGGTTATCCGCAGCTTCCTGATCCAGGCCTATAAGATTCCTTCAGGTTCGATGGAGCCGACCTTGTTGATTGGCGATCATCTGCTGGTCAACAAGCTTGCCTATGGCCTGCGGATGCCTGATTCGCTTTTCGGTCTTACTCCCTTGGCCGGCGAAATACCGTATGGACGCTACCTGATGCGCCTGGGCCGGGTGCATCGTGGGGACGTGGTGGTGTTTGTTTTTCCGATGGATAACACCAAGGATTTTATCAAGCGCGTGATCGGGGTGGCGGGCGACAGCGTCGCGGTTAAAGATGGCAAGGTGTATTTGAACGGCTCGCCGATGAACGATCCCCATGGCTCCTACGAACTGTCGTCGCGTGATCGCGTTCGACTTTCGCCGCGCGATAATTTCGGGCCGGTGGTGGTGCCGCCGGGGAAACTGTTCATGATGGGCGATAATCGCGACCATAGTTACGACAGCCGCTTCTGGGGATTCGTCAATATCGATGCGGTTGAGGGAAAAGCGCTGGTGATCTATTGGTCATGGGACAGCGATGGCAATTCATTGCTTCCGGTGCGATGGAGCCGGTTCGGAATGCTGATCCATTAGTAAGGGGGCCAACTTGAACGACGACGCTAACGGCAGAACCGGCGCACTGCTGGAACATCTGGGCGCGCGCTTCGACCTGGTGCTCGAGGCGGTTACGGGATTCGGCGGTGGTATCGATAGTCTGCGCGAGGAAATCCGCGGTCAATTCACCGAGGTTGGCCGGCAAATCAGGTTTCTTTCCGAGCAGATTGCCGTTAATCGCGGTCAAGTGGCCAGTTTGCGGCAGGATCTTTCCGCCGAGTTGGTCCGGCTGGGCGAAGAATTAGGCAAAAGCCGCGTCGAGCTTGGCGAGCGCATTGGGCTTTCAGAACAGGCGCTGCGCGGCGGAATTACCGCCACCCAGACCGGCGTTGAGGATAGCAAAGGGCGCTTTGCCGCTGAGCTGACAAAGACCGCCGGAAGACTTAAAGCCGATCTGAATGGCTCGGCCGAGACCGTCGCCAAAAAGCTCGAAGCCGAGATGAAGAAGGCTAACAAGCTGATCGCGGCGCTCGACAAAAAATTTGAACGCTTCGACGACCGCATCACGATACAGACTCGCGATCAGGAAGAGCGCGTGCGCAAGATCGAACGGCGTGGCCGCGGCTGAGCCGCCGCGCTGGCCGGCCATTTCCGGGATGCCCGTGCTGTCATTCTGAGCGCCACGAAAAATCCCGTATTTCGCCGATCAAACAGTGAAAACCGCGGATCTACTTGACCGTAATCCACCAGGCTTATAGAAAATAGATAACCTTTAATTCGCCACTGAGAGGGCGGGAAGGTGAACAGATGAGAGTATATGCATTATTGCCCGGCCGCTTTTGCGCGCCGGGTTTTTTTTCGCTTGCTTGCGCAGCTTCTGGTTCCATCCAGACAGATTCCGTCCGGGGGATGCATTAGTTGGCCGCCGATGCTCCATTGGCTCTGGATGCGCCCGGTATGAGCCGCGCGATCAAGCGGATTGCTCACGAAATACAGGAACATAATGGCGACCTGGCGAATCTGGTTCTGATCGGAATCGTGCGGCGCGGGGTGTATCTGGCCGAGCGATTGGCGCGCGCGTTGCCCACCGGCGGGATAGCCCAAATTCCGGTCGGCACGCTCGATATATCATCTTATCGCGACGACAGCCGCGCCGACGGCGGTGGACCACAACTTCTGGGGCGTCACGTGCCATTTTCGCTCGATGGAAAAAAAGTTGTGCTGGTCGATGACGTGCTCTACACCGGACGCACGGTGCGCGCCGCGCTCGACGCGATCGCCGACCTTGGGCGTCCCGAATCGGTGCAACTGGCGGTGCTGGTCGATCGTGGCGAGCGCGAGCTACCGATCCGCGCCGATTATGTAGGCAAGAACATTCATGCGGCTATCGGCCAGCGGGTTTACGTCAGAGTCGAGGAAGTCGACGGACTTGACGCCGTCGTGATGGGCGAACTGCGGCAGACGGTTTGAACATGCGTCTTCCCAAGCATGACCTGGTTTCGATCGAGGATTTCTCGCAAGCCGAGATCGAGCGCATCTTCGTCCTCGCGGATCAGTTTTCCGCCGCCCTCGAAAGCGGCGAAAAATGTACGCTGGCCCATGGCCTGATCATGGCGACCCTGTTTTACGAACCCTCAACCCGCACCCGGCTCAGCTTCGAATCCGCGATGCATCGGTTAGGCGGTTCGGTGATCAGCTCCGCCGACATGCATGCCAGTTCAGCCGCCAAGGGCGAAAGTCTGGCCGACACGGTGCGGGTGGTTAGCGCCTATGCCGACCTGATCGTCCTGCGCCATCCGCGCGATGGCGCGGCGAGGGTGGCGGCCGAATACGCCGCCTGTCCGCTCTTCAATGCCGGCGATGGCAGCCGCGAGCATCCGAGCCAGACCTTGTGCGACCTGTACATCCTGCGCAAACGCAAGGGCCGGCTTAAGGGCCTGACCATCGCCATCTGTGGCGACCTCAAGTTCGGTCGCACCGTGCATTCGCTGATCTATGCGCTTGCGCGTTTCGGCGCGAATATCGTGGCGGTGCCGCAGGCCGGGATGGAAGTACCCGAATACGTGCTGGAGCGGATCGCGGTCGAGCGCAATTACTGTTTTTCCACCGTCAGCATCAGCGAGCTTTCATCGCTGGCGGGCGATGGTGGACTCGATGCGCTCTATCTCACCCCTAGTGCCCCGCATCAGATGGCCTTATTCACCTCCGATCTGCCGCTCGCGAAAATCCCCAGCGGCGAGGCGCCCGCGGCGCTCGATGCCTTTTACGTCACGCGGCTTCAGCGCGAGCGCCTGCCCGACAAGGGCGCGGGAGCCGAGGCTTACGTGCATTTCGATGCTCGCGCGCTTAAGACCACGCGCACTCAGGCCGCGGTCGTAATGCATCCGCTGCCGCGCACCGATGAACTCGCCTACGAATTGGATGCCGACCCGCGCGCCGCATATTTCGAGCAGGCCGCGGCCGGGGTGCCAGTCCGGATGGCGCTTATCGCATGGCTGCTGGAACAGGCTTCACAGCGCGCAGCGCGTACGCCGATCGCACCCGAGGCGCCGCGCTTTTCTCCTCAACCGGCCGTGCGCTGCGCCAACGTCAACTGTATTACCCGGCACGAGAGCGCCTATCTCACGCCCCGCTTCACGCTGGCTCGCAACCCCGATCGATCGCGTCTGATGCTGCGCTGCGATTTTTGCGAACGTGAACTGGGCGCGGAGTTCGTGGGCCACGTCCGCACCCATCGCTACTATCGATTCGACGATAATCTGCGCGGGTACGTGCGGCAGTGGATCGAAGAAGGTTCGCTGGCGGTGTTCGAAACCGTGAAGCAGGCCGAAGAGAGCGGCTACGAACCGTACCGGCGCGGCCCGCAACGCGAAATCATGAATGCCGCAGGGATCTCGCGCACGCTCGATGATCTCGCCGGGCAGATAATTGCCGGGACTGCCGATCCGGGCAACATGGTGATTGCCGGAATTTTCAGCCGCGGCACCATCCTCGCGATGCGCTTGCGCGAACTGATTGAGGCGCGCACCTCGGTGCGGCCGCCCTGCATTTCGATTGACGTATACAGTGGCAGCGATCCCCTCAGAATGGTTGATGGCGGTGACGAAATTGATATCTCCGGGCGGACGGTGGTGCTGATTGACGACGTGATCAACACCGGATGGACCGTGCAACGTGCCATGGCGCTGTTGTGGCAGCGCGGGCGTCCGGCTGCCGCCAGCCTTGCCGTCCTGATCGATCGTGGCCATCACGCGATTCCTATTCGTCCGAATTACGTCGGCAAAAATATTCCGACCGTGCGTTCCGAGCGGGTTTTGGTGCGGCTCGATTCGAGCCCTGCCGATGCTCATCGGAAATCGTCCGATCGCGTGGTTATTTATTCAATTCTGGATTCCATGAAGGAGCCGGCCGTCGCGCAATGAATCGCCTGTTGATCAGAGATGGCCGCATAGTCGATCCGGGGCAGGGTCTCGACGGCAATTACGACGTCTTGATCGAGGATGGCAGGATTGTCGAGGTGGCGCTGCGCGGGACGCTCGGTAATGTCGCTGAGGCGCAGGTGATCGACGCCACCGGGCGCTGGGTAACACCGGGCCTGATAGATCCGCACGTACATCTGCGCGACCCCGGCTTTCCCGAAAAGGAAACCATCGAATCGGGTTTGCGTGCTGCCGCGGCCGGCGGTTTCACTACCGTGGCTGCCATGGCCAATACCTCGCCGGTCAACGATTCGCCGGAAATTACCCGTTACATGCTCGAAGCGGCGCGGCGAGTGGGCGCGGCGCGGCTGATACCGGTATCGGCGGTGTCGAAAGGGTTGCTCGGACGCGAACCGGTGAACTACGACGAGATGGCGGCGGCGGGCGCGCGCCTGTTTTCCGATGACGGCATGCCGGTCGATGACGAACCATTGCTGCTGGGCGCTTACGACCATATGAAGCGAATCGGGTTCGCCATCTCGCTGCATGAAGAGGAACGCGAACTGTCTTCGGCGGGCGCGATCAATGAAGGTGCGACGGCCATGGCGCTGGGACTCGGCGGAATTCCGGTGCGCGCCGAATCGGCGCGGGTCAGCCGCGATCTCGCGCTGGCGATCGGCAATGGCGCGCCGGTGCATATCGCCCATGTGTCCACTGCCGAGTCGATCGAAGTAATTCGTGCCGCGCGCAAAAGCGGGGCGGAGGTGACCTGCGAGGTGACGCCTCATCATTTTACGCTGCACGACAGTGCTGTGATGCGCTTCGGCGCCGATGCGAAAATGAATCCTCCGCTGCGCGGTATCGAGGACGTGAACGCGCTGGAAGCGGCGCTGGCCGACGCGACGATCGATATGATTGCGACCGATCACGCGCCGCACGATCCCGGATCGAAAAACGCCGCCTTGTTAAAGGGATGCTTTCCGTGCGATCCCGTCGCCCGCGATTGCCGCCTGGCGTCCACGCAAGCACACGCGATGACGGCGGCCGCCAATGGCGTAATCGGGCTTGAGACCGCGCTCGGACTGGCGCTCTCGCTGGTGCATCGATCGGTTATCACGCCGTCGCGCATGGTGGAACTGATGGCGCTCAATCCCGCGCGTCTGTTGCGCCTCACCCAGGCCGGCACGCTCGCGCGCGGCGCAATGGCGGACCTCACGATTATCGATCCTGAACTGCGATGGACGGTAGAGTCTGCTAAATTGTTTTCGAAAGGCCGCAATACCCCATTTGCCGGAATGACGCTCAAAGGAAAAGCGACGATGACCGTGGTCGGAGGCGAAATCGTGTATCAGGCGCAGCAGGAATCGAAATGAAAACTCGCGCCGCTATTCTCGCTTTGGCCGATGGAACGATTTTCACGGGCCGGGCCTTCGGTGCGACCGGCGAGCGTCTTGGCGAGCTGGTGTTCAACACCGCCATGACCGGGTATCAAGAAGTGCTGACCGATCCCTCATACAAGGGGCAAGTCGTGTGCATGACTTATCCTGAAATCGGCAATGTAGGGATCAACAAAGAAGACGCTGAATCCGATCGCGTGTATGTCGAAGGTTTCGTGGTAAGGGAGTATTGGCCGCGGCCGTCGAACTGGCGATCGACGATGGCGCTTGGCAAGTATCTGGAGCGGGCCGGCGTCGCCGGTATCGAGGGGATCGATACGCGTGCGCTGGTGCGCCATATCCGGACCCATGGCGCGCAGCAGGCGATCATTTCGAGCATCGATCTCGATACCGCCAATCTGGTCGCGCGCGCCAAAGCCGCGCCAGGCCTCGAAGGCCTGGACCTGGTGCGCGAGGTGACCTGCAAAGAACCGTATGATTGGGAACTGGGCGAGTGGGAACTGGGCAGCGGATACCGTCGCGCGACCGATAAAAATCGCGATGGGCCGCTGGTGGTCGCGGTCGATTATGGTATCAAGCGCAATATTCTGCGGCGTCTGGTCGCCGTGGGCTTTCGCGTCAAAGTGATGCCGGCGTTCGCCAGCGCCGATGAGATACTGGCGCTCAATCCCGATGGCGTATTTCTTTCAAATGGACCAGCCGATCCCGCCGCCGTACCCTACGCCCGCGATACGGTCGCTAATCTGATCGGAAAAAAGCCGATTTTCGGTATCTGCCTGGGCCATCAGATTTTAGGTCTCGCGCTCGGCGGCCGTACCTATAAACTGGGCTTCGGCCATCATGGCGCTAACCATCCGGTGAAAGATCTGAAAACCAATCGCGTTGAGATAACTTCGCAGAACCATGGCTTTGCGGTCGCCGCCGATTCGCTTGACGGACGATCCGAACTGTCGCATCTGAACTTGAATGACAAAACCGTCGAGGGCTTGCGCGGTACCGGCATACCGTTTTTCTCGGTGCAGTACCATCCGGAAGCCTCTCCCGGTCCGCACGACGCGGGCTATCTGTTTACGCGCTTTCGCCGTTTGATCGATGCGTTCCCGCGCTATGGTGCGGATGCGCTCGATCGCGTGGCCGTTCAGGAAGCACAGGAAGCCTGAAGTTACGAGACCTCATGTTCAACCCATCTGAGCTGTTCGATTCGGGATACCGCTTTGCCGCTTCGTCAAGATATTAAATCGGTTCTGCTGATTGGTTCGGGTCCGATCGTTATCGGTCAGGCCTGTGAGTTCGATTATTCAGGGACGCAGGCGCTCAAGGCTTTGCGCGAAGAGGGGCTGCGCCTGATTCTGGTCAACTCGAATCCGGCGACCATCATGACCGACCCCGAGATGGCCGACCGCACCTATATCGAGCCGATGACCGCCGAGGCGATCGCAAAGATCATCGAATGCGAGCGGCCCGACGCGCTGCTGCCCACCGTCGGCGGTCAGAACGCGCTTAATCTTGCGATCGAACTGGCCGAAACCGGAGTGCTCGATCGCTACGGCGTCAAGCTTATCGGGGCTGGTTTGGAGGCGATCAAAAAGGCCGAGGATCGCGACCTGTTCAAGCGCGCGATGATCAAAATCGGCCTCGAAGTGCCCGCTTCGGAGATTGCCCATACCCGCGACGACGCGCTTGCAGTTCGCGAGAAGCTCGGGCTGCCGCTGATTATCCGGCCTTCGCGCACGCTGGGCGGTACCGGCGGATCGATCGCGCGCGACGACGCCGAATTCGAGAGCAAGGTGGCTTCGGGACTGGCCGCGTCGCCCAGCCATGAGGTGCTGATCGAGGAGTCGGTCGAGGGCTGGAAGGAATTCGAGCTGGAAGTGATGCGCGACAGCGCCGACAACGTTGTCATCGTCTGCTCGATCGAAAATGTCGATCCGATGGGGGTGCATACCGGCGATTCGATCACGGTGGCCCCGGCGCAGACGCTGACCGACAAGGAATATCAGTTGATGCGCGACGCGGCGCTGCGAATCATCCGTGAAATCGGCGTCGATACCGGCGGTTCCAATATCCAGTTCGGAATCGAGCCGGCCACTGGCCGGATGGTGATAATCGAGATGAATCCGCGGGTCTCGCGCAGCTCCGCGCTGGCCTCGAAAGCCACCGGCTTTCCGATCGCGAAGATCGCCGCGCGGCTGGCGGTGGGCTACCGGCTCGATGAAATCCCCAATGACATCACCAAAATGACGCCGGCCTGCTTCGAGCCGACTATCGACTACGTGGTCACCAAGATTCCGCGTTTCGCGTTCGAGAAATTTCCCGGCGCGATCGATGAACTCGGGCCGCAGATGAAGTCGGTTGGCGAAGCGATGGCGATCGGGCGCACCTTCAAGGAATCGCTGCAAAAGGCGCTGCGCTCGCTCGAAACCGGATCGTCCGGGCTTGAAAGCAGGATTGCGGGCCTCGATCGCGAAACCGCGATCGCTCAGGTGCGGGAACGGCTCCGTGTTGCGAGCAGCGGACGTATTTACGATGTGGCCGACGCGATCAGGCTCGGAATCGCCACCGATGAACTCCACCGTCTGACCGGGATTGATCCGTGGTTTCTCGACACGCTGGTCGAGCTGATCGAACACGAAGGCCGCATTGGCCGTGAGCCGCTGACGCCCGAGCTGCTGCGCGATTCGAAAGCGATGGGTTTTTCCGATCGCCGCATTGCCGATCTGCGCGGGTCAGCCGAGGATGCGATCGCGAGCGCGCGCCATTCCCACGGTATCGCGCCGGTGTACAAAGCGGTCGATACCTGCGGCGCCGAGTTCGAGGCCTTCACGCCATATCTTTATTCGACTTATGAGGGCGAGGATGAAGCCCTGCCCGACGACCGCCGCAAGGTGATGATCCTGGGCGGCGGACCGAATCGTATTGGCCAGGGTATCGAGTTCGACTACTGCTGCGTGCATGCCAGCATGGCGCTGAAGCAGGCCGGCTTCGAGACCATCATGGTTAATTGCAATCCGGAGACGGTCTCAACCGACTACGACATTTCGGATCGGCTGTACTTCGAGCCGTTGACCTTCGAGGACGTGATCGCGATTGCCCGGCGCGAAAATCCGATGGGCGTGATTGTGCAGTTCGGCGGACAGACGCCGCTTAAGCTCGCGGTGCCACTGGAGCGCGCCGGGATTCGCGTGCTCGGAACTCCCTCTGATGCTATCGACCGTGCCGAGGATCGCAAACGATTTAACGACCTGGTGATCAAGCTGGGCTTGCGGCAGCCCAGAGGTGTGCTGGCGCGCGGATTTGAGCAGGCGATCGCCGGCGCAAGCGAGGTCGGCTATCCGGTTCTGATCCGGCCTTCATACGTACTGGGCGGGCGCGCGATGGAACTGGTGTCGAACGAAGCCGGGTTGCGCCGCTATCTGCGCGAGGCGCTGCGCGCCTCGGAGGATCATCCGCTGCTGCTCGATAGCTATCTCGAAGGCGCAATCGAAGTCGATGTGGACGCGATCTCCGACGGTGAGGCGGTGGTGATCGGCGGGATCATGGAGCATGTCGAGCACGCCGGCATCCACTCCGGCGACAGCGCCTGCGTGTTACCGCCGCGCACGTTGAGTCCCGCAATCCAGGTGCAGTTGCGCGATCAGACCCGGATACTGGCGCGCGAACTGGGCGTGATCGGACTGATCAACGTGCAGTACGCGATCCATCGTGGCGAGGTCTACATCCTCGAAGTTAATCCGCGCGCTTCGCGCACCATTCCGTTCGTCAGCAAGACCATCGGTGTGCCGCTGGCGAAACTCGCGGCGCTGGTGATGGCCGGACGAAAACTCGACGAACTGGGATTCACCACCGAGCGCGTGCCGGTCCATATCGCGGTCAAAGAATCTGTTTTCCCCTTCGCGCGCTTCCCGGGGGTTGATACCGTGCTCGGGCCCGAGATGCGCTCGACCGGCGAGGTGATGGGAATCGATAATTCGTTTGCGATGGCGTTTGCAAAGGCTGAAATTTCGGCTTCGACCGATCTTCCGCTCATCGGAACCGCCTTCATCAGCGTGCGCGACAGCGACAAGTCCGAGGTCGAAGCGATCGCGCGCGGACTCGATCTGGCGGGATTTTCGCTGGTCGCTACGGTCGGAACGGCGCGCCGAATCGAGGCGCTGGGAATCGCGTGCCGCACGATCAACAAGGTGGCCGATGGCAGCCCGCATGTGGTGGACCTGATGCGCACGGGCGGAATTTCGATGGTGATCAACACCCCTGATCAGTTTGGCGAAAAGGATTCGTTTCACTTACGGCGCACCGCGCTCGAACTGCGCCTGCCATACTTCACCACCATCGCCGCGGCGCAGGCTGCGGTCGAGGCAATCGCGGCGCTCAAGCGGAGCAGCCCCGGCGTCCGCGCACTACAGGACTATTATCGCACTTGAGCCGCGATCGCCGCCGCATCGGGCCATCCGAAACCGCCGCGGCGGCGCCTGCGTCCGCCGGTGCTTCGCCGCTGGACACGCTTCGTCTTGAGACGCCGGTCGCGGCGCTTAACGGAATCGGGCCAAAGCGCGCCGCTGCGCTTGCGGATCGTGGAATTGTCACGGTTTTCGATCTGATTTTGAATCTGCCGGCTCGTTATCAGGATTGGCGTGCTCGCACGCCCTGGTCGGAACTGAGCCCCGGCCTGACAGTAATTGTCGAAGGCGTGCTGGACGATCTGCGCTCGCGGCCGATGCGCGGATCGCGATGGCGCAAAATAGTCACCGGCTGGTTGCGCGATGAAACCGCGCCGCCGCTGCGGCTGGTGTGGTTCAATCTCGCTTCTCATACCAATCTTCCAGGCGGGGAACGGGTCGCGGTCCACGGCAAAATTTGCGAGGCGTCCGACGGCACGCTCGAAATCGCGCATCCGGAAATTCTGCGGCTGAGCGAGGGCATCGCGCGTCCGGTCCGTCCGCTTTATCGGATTCCGCGTGAGATTCCGCAGCGGCTCTATGCCGACGTTGCTGGGCGCGCCGCGTCGGAATTAAGTTCGAAATTGAGTGGCGCGGTTCCCGCGAAACTTATCGAAAGCGCAGGAATTCAGCCGTTTGGCGATGCGTTGCGCGATCTTCACCTGCCATCCGCCGAGGCCGACGTTGCACAGTTACAGGCGGCGCGCAGCAAGTCCCATCGATCGCTCGCGTTCGACGAGATGTTCGCCTTTCAACTGGCGCTGTTGATCGAACGTGCACGCAAGGAAAGGCGCAGTGGAGCAGCATTCAGTGCCGAACCGGCGCTGAGCGCGGAATTTATCGACGGACTGCCGTTCCAGATCACCCGCGCGCAGCATACCGCGATTGACGAAATCGGACGCGGCATTTCGCGCGATCGGCAGATGAACCGGATGTTGATGGGCGACGTTGGCAGCGGCAAGACTCTGGTGGCGTTCTGGGCGGCGCTGCGGGCGATCGAATCCGGTTACCAGGTGCTGATGATGGCGCCGACGGAATTGCTCGCCGAGCAGCATCATCGCAGTTTCGATCGCCTGTGCGGGCGGCTCGGTGTGTTCAGTGCGCTGCTGACCGGCAAAATGCCGCCGGGGCAGCGCGCACCGCTGTTGCGGGCGCTGGCGCGCGGCGACATCCCGATCACCTTCGGCACCCATGCGCTGATTCAAGAGGGCGTGAAAACCGCCCGTCTTGGACTCGCGATTATCGACGAGCAGCATCGCTTCGGCGTCTTTCAGCGCGCGCGGCTCAAGGACCTCGGGCCCACCGCGCATCTGCTCCTGATGACGGCGACGCCGATTCCGCGCAGCTTTGCGATGATGCTGTTCGCCAATCTCGATTTGACCATCCTCGACGAGATGCCGCCCGGCCGCACCCCGATCGTAACCGAGTTATTTACCGCCGCGCGCTTCGACGAGGTGCTTGCACTGACCGCGCATGAGCTCGAAAAAAAGCATCGAGCCTATTTCGTGGTCCCGCTGATCGAAGACGACGACGAGGAGGCCGCGGGGTTGCCCTCGGTCGATGCGATGGCGAAGCGGTTGCGCGAAAGCCCGCTGGGACGCTTTCGGATCGGCCTGCTACACGGCCGCATGAGCGCCGCGGACAAGCAAAACGTGATGCGCGAGTTTCGCGACGGCGCGATCGACGTTCTGGTTTCGACCACCGTGGTCGAGGTCGGAATCGACGTGCCCGAAGCCACCATAATCGTAATCGTCGCGGCCGAACGCTACGGCCTCGCGCAACTCCATCAGTTGCGGGGGCGGGTGGGGCGCGGATCGGAGCCCTCGCGATGCTGCCTGGTGACCAGCGGCGGCGCGGAGGGCGAGGCCACCAGGCGCCTTGAAATTCTGGCCGCCAGCCGCAACGGCGAAGAGGTGGCCCGCGCCGATCTCGAAATCCGCGGACCGGGCGATTTGCTGGGGTCGCGACAATCGGGGACACTGCCGCTGCGCTTCGCCAGTCTGCTTACCGATTATTCGATAATTGAGCGCTCGCGCCATCTGGCGGAACAATGGCTTGCTTACGATTCTAAACTATCACTTGAAGAATCCAATGGATGCCGGACGGCGCTGGCGGGAATGCTGCGCGAGGGTTTCAGTCTGGGTGACGTAGGGTAGGGCGGCAGCTACAATCGGCGCATGGCGGCGCGAAGGAAGTCCTCGGGAAAAGGCGGACGCGCGGTGCGCCGTGAGGTTTCCGCCGGCGGCCTGATATGGCGCCGCGGACCCGGCGGTGTGGTTCAGGTGGTGCTGGTGCGTCCGGTCGGACGCGATTCGTGGGTGCTGCCGAAAGGTCACGTCGAACCCGGCGAGACCGTCACCGAAGCGGCCCTGCGCGAAGCCCGGGAGGAAACCGGCATCGAGGTCAGCCTGTCGGAACCGCTGGGCGAGGTATCTTACGTCTTTTCCCAGCGCGAGCGCGACGACGGCAAACCGATCACGATCTTCAAGCGGGTGCATTTTTATCTGATGGGATACGAGGGCGGTGCGCTCAGCGACCATGATAATGAAATCGCCGAGGCGCAATGGATCGATCTGAGTGAGGCGCTCCATCTGGTTACCCACGACACCGAGCGCGAGTTGCTGTCGCGCGCCCGCCAAATTCTGGGCGAGTAGCCGCTATTGGCTGACGATTATCATCGGGAGTCCCGGCTGCGCGGCCTGTCGTGCGCGCGCCGCAGCCTCTTCGCGATTGGTGAACGCGCCCATCCTGACCCGGTAAAACCGCCGGTCGTTCGCCTCAATCGTATAAATCCGCACGTCCGAATAATGCCGCAGCAGTGCGTCGCGTAATTGCTCGGCGCTGTCCCGCCGGCTGAACGATCCGGCCTGCACGTAGTAGCGTATCGTGGTCTCCGGCTGCGCCCCGTACATAGGCGCGAGGCTGACACGCGTGGTGCCCGTCCCGAGCATCCCGAGCGAGCGCGCCGCCGCGTGCGATAGATCGATCTTGCGGCCTTTCTTGAACGGCCCGCGATCGTTGATTAACACCTCGACCGATCTCCCGTTATTCAGATTCGTCACCATCACATGACTGCCGAGCGGGAAGCTGTTCGAGGCCGCCGTCAAATCTTCCTGATTATAGATTTGACCGGTGGCGGTATGCCTGCCATTGAAGCCCGGACCATACCATGAGGCCATCCCGACCACTGTGGCGGGCGGCTTCCGCGAAAGCGCGGGCGGAATAACCGGCGGCGCGGCAGGTCGATAGCTCGCACAGCCGGCGATCAGAATCGCAAATGCAATCGGCGCTATGCGCCTGCACGATGACGTCCGCTCCACGCAACCTCCTGTCGCCAGCGCAACTATACCGCCCGCCGGCGCTCAAGAACCATCTATGCACAGCGCCGCGCCATAGCTGTGCATAGTGCTGATGCGCCTGCTTCGGGCGCACTTCCGGGCGTGGTAGCATACGATTCTCATCTACCGATGCTTCATAACCGGGCCGCTTTGGAAGAAATCGAGGACCGAACGCTCGCTCCCTATGCGATGCGTTCGCAGGTCAGTTGCGGCCGCCGCTTTCCCGAGCCGGACCATCCGATGCGCACGGCATTCCAGCGCGATCGCGATCGAATTATCCATTCCGCCGCGTTTCGGCGGCTCGAATACAAGACTCAGGTTTTCGTCAATCACGAGGGCGATTACTACCGCACCCGCCTGACCCATACGATGGAGGCGGCGCAGATTACCCGTACGCTGGCCCGTAATCTGGGCCTTAATGGCGAACTGGCCGAGGCGGTGGTGCTGGCCCACGACCTGGGGCATACCCCGTTCGGTCACGCCGGCGAGCGGGTGCTCAACGATCTGATGACCCCGTATGGCGGCTTCGACCACAACGCCCAGAGCCTGCGCACGGTCGATTGGATCGAGGTGCGTTACCCGGCCTTCCGCGGCCTCAATCTGACCTTCGAGGTGCGCGAGGGAATTATCAAGCACTCCCATTTCCACGATCGTCCGGCTGCGCGCGAATTCGATACCAGTCTCTATCCATGCCTGGAAGCGCAGATCGTCGATTTGTCCGACGAAATCGCCTACCTCGCGCACGACGTGGACGATGGCCTCAAGGCGCAGATGCTGAGCCTCGAGGATCTGTCGCGATCGCGCCTGTTTTGCGAGGCGATGGCGTCAACGCGCGCCGCCTATCCGGACGCCGACGCCCGCGTCACCCGCTACCAGACAGTTATCCGGATGATCGACCTGATGGTCACCGATCTGACCAACAATATCGAGGCTATGATTCAGGCGCGCGCAATCGGCAGTATCGAAGCTGTCCGCCGCGCCGGGATGACGCTGTCGGCCTTCAGCCCGGCGATGGAACCGATGATCGCCGAGATGCGCCAGATCATGCGCGAGCGGCTTTACCACCATTACCGTGTCACTCGCATGACCCAGAAGGCGGGCAGGGTGATCGAGGCGCTGTTCAAGGCCTACATGAGCGAGCCGCGCCAGATGCCGGAGCATCAGCTTGCCCGGATGGAGCGCGACGGCGAGCAACTGCCGCGGGTGATCGCCGATTATATTGCGGGGATGACCGACCGCTTCGCGCTCGACGAGTACCGCAAATTGTTCGACCCCGACGAAAGAGTTTGACCGCGGTTTGGCTTGGTTGATGAGGATAGGCGGCGGATGAGGCAGCGCAAGACGATCACGATCAGGCGCGATGACCATCTGGACGATGCTCTCGGCGCGGTCTTCTTTGAACCGGCCGAGGGTAACGAACAGGCCATTTTGGATCGCCTGCACGCCTATCTGGGCCGCTATCTGACGGTGATCAAAGCCGATATCGAGAGCCGCCGGATAGTGGTCGAAGTCCAGGCCCAATGCTTCAACGAGGAGTCGGAGCGAATCGTCACCGAGGCCGCGAACATCTGGGATTCGGGCGGACGGCGCGCGGCGGTCGCGTTGATTCAGGATGCGGTCCGGCTCGATCCGTTCAATCAGCGCGCCACCATCGTGCTGGCCTCGTTTCTGATCGATCAGGGCGCTCCGGGCGAGGCCTTACCGATCCTCAAGCGGGCGCGCGAACTGGGGCCGGACTCGGCCGACGTGCTGCGCAATCTGGCGCGCGCCTGCCTCGCGATGGAGCGTCGATCGAGCGCGGTGATGTATCTCAAGGAAGCGGTGAAGATCGCGCCAAGGGACTTCCAGTCGTTGCGGATGCTCGATCAGCTCGGCTATCGCAAGCCGAAGGCTGAGCCGCCGGAAGGAGAGGGCGCGCCCCCACATCGCCGCAACGCCCGCACCAAGTCGAACTGACGGGGAAACGTAAAGGCCGCTGCATAAAATGAGGAAGCCCAGAAAGCTCGCTCCGGTGCTCGATCATATCTTGAAGCGGATGCTCAAAACTCCGCCGGTGAATCCGATTTTGGTCGCATCGACCATACTCCTCCTCAGCGCCGTAGGTGTCGCGTCAAACGAGATGCGTCCAAATCAGCATCAAAAATCCAGCGCAGAAGAGACCAAAAGCGCTCACCGACAAGAATCAGAACCAACGGCTCCGCTTTCGGAGTACCAGTCCACGCAATCGGCCTTGCTCAAAGCGATCCGAGCTATTTATGGGCAACGAGAGGCTGCTGCAAAAGAAACCCACATCGAGTACGAACCTTTCTCTGCGCCATCGAATGTGATCGAGATATTACTGCTCCTCGTCGGTTGCGGTTACACTTTCTTCGCTTGGAAGCAGTGGAGCGCCATCAGAGAGCAGGCGAGGATCGCGAGGGTAACTCTTACGGCCAACCGCGGTGCTCTGAATGCTGCGCGAAGAGCAGCTGAGGCCGCTACGAAAAGTGCAGATGTCGCGGAGCGACAATTGCGACACGCCGAGCGGGCTTGGATAGCCTTCGAGGTCACCGAACTTAACGGTACGCGGCAAATCTTTAACCGAATTCAGAAACTTCAGCCTACATTGCGAGAACCAGAAAGTAGCCCGACTGTTGAGATAGTGCAGCTTCGCATTCACTACAGATTCAACAACTGCGGGAGAACGCCCGCCCGGCTGATAAACGGCAGCGTTCAGCTCATTTGTGCCGATCCTTTCACTCTACCCGTTCCGCCGAATTACCCTTTATCCGAGGTGCAGGAGTCGCTACTGCCACCCGGAAACTCTGCAGTCAATAGCCTAATAGTACAGTTGTTCCCGCCCCGTTTCGAGGGATTTGTAAAGAACCAAGAGTCGCTGATCATTTTCGGGTTTATCCGGTATCGCGACGTAATCGGAGAAGGTGCCGAGTCGACCCACGAAACCCGATTCAGGATGGAATGCCGCTTCCCAGGCTACATCAATGCTCCGGGCGGAGATATTTCTTTCGCCGAGCCGCTGTATTTCTTCTTTAGCGGTCCTGAAAGCTACAACCGCTACACATAAGAGGTTGAACAAAACTCGGTTCGCCGTGGCTAGATTAGGAGTTTGCGCCGGGCGGCATCAATTGCGGTGCAACAGTTCTAGTTACCATAATGTTTCTTATGCGAAGCAAAGTAAAACTTTAGGTGCAGGCGGCCTCAGGGGGGTGCGCGCTAATTATGGGCGGCCGTCCGCGCGTTTTTCATCGCGTTTTTGCCGCGAATATGTGGCCCGATCCCTCGGTTGTCGGTAGGATGTTCCGCATGATGCGACGACCAAGCCTCGTGAACCTGACCCTTGCCCTGATCCTGATCTGCGGCGTGATCGGCTTCGCCATAGCCGTGCCGGCGCGCGCCGCCACCAGTTCGGGCAACGACCGTGCGCTCAAGCAATTTATCCAGAAGCGCTTTCATATCGCGGACCTCAAGGACATCGCGCTCAGTCGCCCCACCCCCTCCCCCATCGCCGGCCTGTTGACCAGGACGCTGACCGTCAACACCGCGCGCGGGACGGTCAAAGCCACCATGTTCACCAATCCGAGCGGCGACAAGGTGATTATCGGCGAGTATCTCGACCTCAACAGCGATCCGTGGGGGCGCGTCAACCTGAGCAAGCTCCATCTAAGCGATCGCGCCACGCAGGGTCCCGCAGACGCACCGGTCACGATCGTCGAGTTTGCCGACTTTGAATGCCCGTTTTGCGCCCGTGCATTCAGCCAAATCGAAACGCTGGTCAACGACAAATATAAGGGAAAGGTAAAGTTAATTTTTAAGAATTTCCCGCTCACGATGCATCCGTGGGCGCGCCCGGCCGCGATCGCGGCGGAGTGTATCCGGCGGCAGAATCCAGCCGATTTCTGGGAGTTCGCGCAGGTGCTTTATACCGGCCAGGCTTCGATCAATGTGAACAACCTGCGTGAGCGGGTGGACAACTTCGCCAAAGCCTCGAAGCTCGATCAGAGCGCACTCGATTCCTGCATGATGGGTAAATCGGCCGACGAACAGGTGAATCAGGATATGCGCGATGGGATGCTGGCGCATGTGCAATCGACGCCGACCTTCCTGATCAATGGCATCCCGGTAGCAGGATTACCGGAGGAGAAGGCCTTCGAATTCGTGGTTAACTCGGAACTGAAGGACCATCGCGGCGCGCAGTCTGCCGCCAAGTGAGATAGGGGACAGCACCCTTCCATACCTTCCCCCGCGAATAAGCGAGGGAAGGAAGTTGAAAAGCATGAAGAGGGACTGCGGGAAAAACCATAAACTTAAGGATAAACTTTAAGTTTAGCTTTAATTATCGAGGCGGAGTTGCTGCCTGCCAATGCCCTTGCATCGCCTCAAGAATAGCGTCGGCTGCACGATCGTGTAGGCACAGTGCGATCGGAGACACCATCAGCCTTGGTCAAAACCGAGGGCAAAGGCTGTCCCCCCTATACAATAATCGGACACAAAATTCTCTAGCCCTTTCCCCGCATATTTGCGAGGGAGGTGCCGAAGTGAGTGCTGCTTCTAAACTTTAATGCGCGATGCCGGAGAACGGGACCGGCTTGATCGTAGCCGCCGCCGGCGTGCCGACCGAGGTCGATGCGGAGTTGGATGGCGGTACGCCCAGGCTTGCGAGCGCTTCCATCGCCTCCTGTCGTTCGGGCGCGAACGGATTTTCAGTCAGAAAGCGGCGGTATTGGGCGATAGCCCCTTGATCGTTACCTTGCCGCACCATCATCCGGGCGACCGCCAGTTGCGCGCGCACCTGTTCCGGTCCCGGCGTCTGCGCGGCCTGACGATAGCTCGCCAGCGCCTGGTTCAGATTCCCCAGCTTTTCGTACACCACGCCGAGGTTCATCATCGCCAAATTGGCGAACATCGGATCGGGGTCATGCTTGAGGTAAGCCGTGATCGCATCGCGCGCCGGCGCCAATTTGTTCTGTTCCAAATAGCTGGTGCCGAGGTAGAACTCAGCCAGCCGTCCGACCTGCAGCCGTGGTGCGTAATCGGCAAGCTGCCGGAACTGTTGCTCGGCGGACGGGTAGTCCTTGGCATCGAGCGCGCTGAAGGCCTGATAGAAATCATTGGCGGCGACTTTCGCCCGATGCTGTTGATAAAAGCGAATTCCGATAATCACCGCGATGGCGGCGATTATCACGGCGATCCCGGCGAAAAATTCGCTCACATGCGAGAGCAGATACTGCTGAGCCGACCCGGCCAGTGTCATGAACTCGTCGGGCTGCTTTAGTTCCTTACGGTTAAGCTTGCGATGTGTCGAAGCCATAGGTGGGAGAACGCGGCCAGGGTGAAACTATTCGCCCTGCCCTTCACTTACATTTTGTATTTGAAATCCTCAGGCGACATACGTTCGAGGATTTCGGACCATTTGTCGCGTGAGACGCTGGCCAGATTCTGGTCATTGACGCTCTGCTGCTGATCGCCGGGCTGCGATTCGTGCAGCTCGCTCGAGACTTCGAGCACCTGCTTGGCGACATAGATTGGCGATTTGGTGCGCAGGGCCAGCGAGATTGCATCGCTCGGACGCGAATCGATCTGCAACGCACGCCCGTCGTGGCTGCGGAGCTGAATCTGCGCGAAATAGGTGTTCTCGCGCAGTTCGGTCACCTCGACCGCTTCCACCGTGGCGCCCAATTCGGTGAGCAGATTGCGCAGCAGGTCGTGCGTCATCGGACGCTGCGGCTTGATTCCCTCAAGCTCGGTGGCCATCGAGGCGGCTTCCAGCGGTCCAATCCAGATCGGCAGATTGAGCTTGTTGTCCGGGTCTTTGAGCACCACAATTGGCATCTTGGTGGTCGGATCGAGCGTCAATCCCCCAACCATCATTAGAATAAAATCTTCTCTGTGCCCCGCCATAGATGACCTGAAAGTCTGTGGGTTAATCGATCTGCGCCCAGTACCTGCGACTTTCAATGCTTGTGGCATTATCTTGGACCAAAGCGGCGTGACCGTCAACCGAAGTAGTTCGCGCAGCCCGTCGATCAAGCCAAGCACAGCGCGATTCAGCGTGGCACGAGGCGATCGATCACCCGGTAAAGCTGGTTTAAGTTGCGGCATTCCTCGACCGTGTCGCAGTGAACGGCGTAACGTTCCATCTCGCTATCGCCAAATCCCCAGGTGCCGCGGCTTTCCGGATTAAGCCAGATCAGCCGTTGCGCCCGCTGCCTGATTTCGCGCAGGCACCAATCGTGGGGCAAATTATAATTATTGCGTGCGTCGCCCAAAATGATCACGGTGGTGCGCCGATTTATCGCGCCCAGATGCTCATGGGCAAAGGCGCGGAAAGCGCTGCCGAAATTTGAATGTGAGTACACGTTAATAATATCACCGCTCAAGGCCGCGTCGAGAGCCTCTTTCAAATCTCGATCGCGAAACAAGGGGGTGACTTCGCCAATCTCGGCGACGAACACGAAGCTTCGCACTCGCGAGTAGAGTTCCTGCAGCGAGTAGACGAATTGCAACATGAAGCGCGAGGCGTTGCGCACCGAATCCGATACGTCGCAGAGCATCACCACCTGCGGCTTGTCCTTGCGGCGCCGATCGAAATGCAGATCGAACGGCACCCCGCCATTTTGAAGATTGTGCCGCAGCGTGCGTTTGATATCGAAGCGGCCGCGCCGGGCGTGCCTGCGGCGCACGGCAACGATGCTCTTCAAACGTTGGGCCAGTTGGGTGACCGCCTGATTCATACGGTCGAGTTCTTCCTGGGAAAGAAAAAAAAAGCTCTTGTCGCCGACCTGATCGAGCTGCGAACTTGCGCGCGCGCGCACCTCGCGCTGCTCGCCCTGCATCCGGACGTAGCGCCGGATGATATCGTCGAGCGCCTTCATCCGCCGCTCGAAATATTCTTTCATTCGCGCGCTAGCCAGATCGTCCTCCTGCGGTGGGAGCCGATCGTGAAGCGAGCGCATTTCGCCCTGCAAGCGATCGAGACCAAGCGCACGGGCCAAGGCCTGCGCAAAATGATTCTGTTCGAGACTGCGCTCCATCCGATTGAGCTGGATTTCGCGCGCGGCCGCCGCAATCATCCGTTGCAGCTCGCCTGAATTGTTTTCCAGCAGGCGCCGCGCCAGATCGGAAAGCTCATTGCCCTGCTCTTTCAAAAACTTTTCGACCTGCTCGATAAATTCCTGGAACTCGCGCTCCGTCATCGCCATCTCGTTGCGAACCGCTTCGCCGGCCTGCTTGATAATTTCGCCAAGGCCCGAGAAATAGATCTCGAAAAGCTGTTCGAAGGCCGGCAGGTCGCGCGACCTCTTAACCATGGTGGAGCGCAGCGCAGCGCGAAAACTATCGCGATCGCGAAAGCCGATCAGCGCAGCCGCGGCGACCGCATCGAGCGTCTCGGCGGTCGATACCCGCACGCCGTTGTCGCGCATCAGATTCGCGAATTCGATTAGCTTGTCGTCCATTGAAGATGCCGGAAGCGGTCAGTTGAGCAGATCCTTGTCCTCGCCGCTGGCCGGCGGACGGCGGCTGCGCAGGTCGCGCAGGTGGTTTTTGAGCTCCTCCTGCGCCTTGCGGATATCGGCTTCGTACTTGACGATGGTGTCGAGCGTATCGTTGACCAGTTGATGTTCGAGCGTATCCAGATTGAGCAGCGTCAGCGCCTTTATCCAGTCGATGGTTTCGCTGATCCCCGGAGTCTTCTTCAAATCGATCTTGCGCAGCGATTGAACCATCGTGACCACCTCCTCGGCCAGGCTGTGGCTGGCTTCGGGCGCTTTCAGTTTTACGATCGCGAGTTCCTGCGCGTGGTCCGGAAAATCTATGTAGAGATGCAGGCAGCGGCGCTTGAGCGCGTCGGACATCTCGCGGGCATTGTTGGAGGTGAGCACGACCAGCGGAATACTGCGCGCCCGCAGGGTTCCGATCTCCGGCACAGTCACCTGAAAATCCGATAACAGCTCCAACAGGAAAGCCTCGAACTCCGCGTCGGCCTTGTCGATTTCGTCGACCAGCAGCACCACTGGCCGCTCGCTGGTGATCGCGCGTAACAGCGGGCGCGGCAATATGAAACGCTCGGAGAAGAATACGTTGTCTTCGCGCGCGATCTGGTCGACCGCTTCCGCCAGTCCACGGCTGCCGGAGAGCACCTCGCCGATCTTGTCCTTCAGAATCTGGCTATAGAGCAGTTGCTTGGCGTATTCCCATTCGTACAGCGCCTTGCTTTCATCTAGACCCTCGTAGCATTGCAGGCGGATCAGTTCGTAATCGAGCGCCGCGGCCAGCACCTTGGCGAGTTCGGTTTTGCCGACGCCCGCCGCTCCTTCGACCAGGATCGGCTTCATCAGCCGGCTGGCGAGGTAGATCACCGTCGCGATACGGCGGCTGGCGATATATTTCTGTTCGGCGAAACGATCGCTCACATCTTCAATCGATGAAAACATGCGGTTACCTTCATGCCCGAGGCATCAGTTTTCCAGCCGCCTCACCATAACAGAACAAACACCAGCGTCGTCAGAGCGGCCGCTCAGATATGCAGTTCCTCGCGGATCGGCCGACTTTCGGCGAAGCGGCGACGATCGAGCGCACTGGCGTCAAATCGATCATAGTGCCCCAGCGCGATCAGTTCGGCCAGCGCCTGGCCCGCGCCGTAGGATTGCATCACGCCACGCCCGCTGAAGGAATGCGCCTCGAAGATGCGCGGTGCGGCCTGACCCACAATCGCGCTGCGATCGGGACTGACTTCGTACAGGCCGGCCCATCCGGTAACGTGGCGCAGGCGTTCGCATCCGCTCATGCGGGCAAACAGCCGCGGCCAGATCTCGTCCATGAAGAATTGCTCGCCGTCATAGTTGAAGTGATAGCCGGGCGGAGTGTCCGGGGGCGAGTATCCGGCCAGAATGTGCTGACCCTCGTGATGGAAGTAAACTCCGGAGCTATCGACGATCATGCCATAGCGTGCGAGGTCGATACTGCGGCTGTCAACCAGACAAATCTGACGCCGGACCGGTTCGCTGAGGTTTTCGAGGCCGGCCAATTACAAGGCGAAGGCCGACCAGGCTCCGCCGGTAATCGCGACCGCGCCGGCGCTTAATTCGATCATGCGGCCAGGCTGCGCTTCACCCGGCCCATCCTCGGTCAATAGCCGTATCAGCGCGGCATCGGAAACCGGATCGTCGGCGCGCCAGCATCGCAGGCGAACCATGGCGGACGAAACCTCGATCGCCACCACGAAGGCGCGATCGAGATATTGTGCGCCAAGCTCTCGCGAACGCTTGCGATAATGCTCCTTCAGCAGGTTTGCGTTGATCAGCCCGTCGCGCGGGGAGAAGGTGGCGCCTGCGACACCGTCGAGGCGATCGATCTCGGGCACGCGGCGATTAAGCTGCGCAGGCGTAAGCGTTTCAATCGGATGGCCCAGCTCACGCTGAAGGGTTAGATGTTCAAGGGCAAGCGGCCAGGTGCGATCGTCATACAGCCACAGGTAGCCGTGCTGCCGGAAACCGATCTCCTGTGCGATTCCCTCGTAGTAGCGAATCGACTCGCGGCAGAGCCGGATATTGACCGGCTGCCACCATGTAGCGCGCACTCCGCCGGCATTTTTCTCGCTGGAGCTGAGCCGCCCGCTCAAATCGAGATCGACCACCAGCGGGTGCAACCCACGCTCGGCCAGCGCCATCGCAACCGAACTCCCCACCACCCCGCCGCCAATCAGGATGACATCAAAGGACCGGTCCTCGTCCACGTTAAAAGCTTAGCAGGACACTGCGTCCGAGGCTCTTGTTTTGTACCGCGGTGGGCTGCCAACCTTAATTTGTGTGCACTCTTGCGATCTATTTTCGGGTATTTCCAGGCTATCCGGTGGTGGTGGCGGCCAATCGTGACGAATATCTGGCGCGCCCCGCGACCGCGCCCGAACTGCTTAACGATGATCCCATCGTGATCGGCGGCAAGGACCTCAAGGCCGGTGGAACATGGCTGGGCGTCAACCAGTATGGGCTGGTGGCAGGATTACTGAACCGGCGGGCATCCGGCAGTATCGATCCGGCGCGCCGATCGCGTGGCCTGCTATGCCTGGAGGCGCTGCGATATCGCGCGGCGGGCGATGCGCTGCGGTTTGTCACGGCTCAGAATGGCGCGGCCTACAATTCTTTCAACCTGTTGATCGCTTCGCGTGACGAAGCCTTTGTCGCGTATAACCGCCGCGATGAAGTCGAAACCTCGCGTATGGAACCGGGCGTCCATTTGCTGACCAATCTCGACGTGGACGACTTCGAATGCCCCAAAATTAGTCATGCTTACGATCGTTTCGCGGCGCTCGCCGGCGATCCCGAATTTTGCGCGAATCCGATCGATCGTCGCGACCTCCTGTCCGCGCTGTTAGCCGATCATGCAACTCAACTCGATTCGCGATCGTCCGCCCCCAATGCGATTTGCGTTCATCTCGACGGCTACGGCACCCGGTCATCGAGTCTCATTTTCATTGACGATCACGGCGCGGTGCAGCACTTTTTCGCCGCTGGATCGCCCTGCACGGCGCGGTACCAGCCGGCCCCGACGCCTTCGGCGCGATGATCAATTCGGGCGCTTTTGCGTAGCGGGTCGGCGATGCCGGAGCGCAGCGCCAAACAGATCAGCCGAGTAGCCGCCCGCCGTCGAGCAGCAGGGTTGAACCGGTGGCGAAGTCGGTGCCCTCGCATAGAAACAGCACCGCATTCGCAACGTCCTGAGGCGATCCCAGCGTTTTGGTCAGAGTTCCTTTGCGCAGCCGCTCGATCTCCTCGAAGCTGTAGTCGTCGGGCGGCATCACGGGACCCAGCGCAATACAATTCACTTGCACTTCGGGGGCCAACGCCTTGGCCAGCGCGCGAGTCAGTCCGATCAGCCCGCTTTTCGAGACCGTGTATGGCAAGTAGCCTTTGTACGGCCGGATCCCGGCCCAATCCCCGATATTGACGATCTTTCCCGCGCCCTGCTTGCGCATCGCGACGGCGGCGAATTTCGCGGCAAAAAACGGCGCCTTGAGGTTCACGTCGAGGTTCAGATCCCAGTCTTGTTCCGTAAGTTCATCGAGCGATTTCTGGTAGAACACCGAGGCCGAGTTGATCAGAATATCGAGCCGTCCGAAGCTCGCCAGCACCGCATTTACCATCGATTCTATTTCGCCGGTATCCTCCAGACTGGCGGCGAAGGCCTGCGCCTGGCCGCCGCGCCGGACGATTTCGGCGGCAAGGCTCTCCGCCTCGACCCGCGAGCTCCGATAATGCACCGCGACCGCTGTGCTGCGGCCGGCCAGCGCCAGCGCGATTTCGCGCCCAACGCGGCGGCCGGCGCCGGTTACCAGCGCCACTTTTCCGTGCAAATCCATTATGCGATCACAGGCCGGCTATAGCGCATCGCGGATTGCGCGCAGCAACGCGAGGTTATCCGCATGGCCGGTGCGCGCCGCGGTTACATGACCGGCGATCGGGCGTCCGAGCAGATACAGATCGCCGACCAGATCGAGCACCTTGTGCCGGGCGAATTCATCCGCGAAGCGCAAGGTGGTGTTAACGATCTTTTCGTCATCTAGCAGGATCACATTGTCGAGACGTCCGCCGCGCGCCAATCCCATTTCGGACAGCTTGCGGAATTCGCGCACGAAGCCGAAGGTGCGCGCCGGTGCGATCTCGCGCATGTAGGTTTCGGGCGAATCAAGCTCGAAATGAACCTGCTGGCGTCCGATCGGGGCGGGATACTCCAGGGTATAATCGATAATCAATTTCGCGGCCGCCTCGATCCGAATCGATTCCGCCTGGTTGCCAACCACGATTGGCCGGCCGATCCTGATCGGCTCGACCACCGCCGCTTGTTCCTCGATTCCGGCTTCGATTAACTGGCGGCAGAACTCCAGCGCCGATCCATCGAGCACCGGAATTTCATCCTCGGTCTTGACCATCAGGTTCGTGATCCCGAGTCCGTGCAGCGCCGACATCAGATGCTCCACGGTGCGCACCGAATGACCGCCCGAGGTGAGCGTGGTGTTGTAGCCGGTATCGGTTACGTTCTCCAGACGCGCCGCGATCGCCGATTGATCGGCCAGCGACGAAAAGACGATTCCCGAATCCACCGGCGCGGGATGCAGAATAACGCCGGTTTTCAGCCCGGAATGAAGGCCCTGCCCGGCCATCACGATTGATCGGGCAATGGTCCGCTGCGGCTGTGCGGCGAGCATGGCCTTCGCGGCCGCGCCGTTGGCAATAGTGGCTGCTGCGGGCGCCTCGGGGGGGTCGTGCAGATCCGCTGCGCCACCCATCACGCGTTCAATCGCGGTCAGTAGACCGCTGACCGAAAAGGGTTTCTCGATGAAATCCTCAGCGCCCAGTTTGGTCGCGGCCACCGCGTTTTGGATGTTGGCGTGGCCCGAGATCATAATCACCCGGGTCCGTGGGCGATCGGCTTTTATCTGGCGCAGAAGCTCGATCCCGTCCATTTCGGGCATCCACACATCGAGCAGCACCAGCGCGGGATTTTCTCGCGCGATAATCCCGGGCACGCTCGGCGCATCGCCGGTTTCCAGCACGCGGAATCCTTCATCGCTCAGGATGCCCCGCAGCGACGACCGAATCCGCTCCTCATCATCCACCACCAAAACGGTTTCGTTCACGCGAAGTCTCCATCTATCAATTCAGCGCCACCAAAGGCACTCAGGCCGGCTGTTTTACGAATTGTTGCTCCTTTACCGGAAACTCGAGAATGAATCTACATCCGCGCGGATGGTTATCCCGCACCCGCACGAAACCATGATGGTCGGAGACGATCGCTGATACGATCGCCAGGCCCAGACCGGTGCCGCTCTTTTTGGTCGAAAAGTACGGCTCGAAAATGCGCGTACGCAGGCGCGGATCGATGCCCGGTCCGTTGTCCGCCACTTCCAGCATCACAACCCCGCTGGCGGTGTCCAGCCGCGTGTACAAAGCGACGCGTGCGGCCGCACCGTTATGGTTGATACTGCCGGCAGCCGCGGCCGCATTGTCGAGCACATTAAAAATAGCGCGGCGCAGAGCCTCGCGATCGATCGCGATCATTGGAATTGAGGGCGCCAACTCAAGCTCGCACTCGATACCGGGATTCGCTTCGCGAAAACGCTGGAAAATATCTTCGGCCAGCGCATTCAAATGCCCCGGCACCGGGTTCAGATGCGGCATTCGGGCGAAAGCGGAAAATTCGTTAACCAGATGCTTGAGATCCTCGACTTCGCTGGTGATTGCGCGGGTACACTCCTCAAGCAAAGTAGCCTCACTTTCGGAGCGCGGCGAAATCTGGCGGCGCAGGCGTTCGGCGGAAAGTTGTATCGGAGTTAAGGGATTCTTGATCTCGTGCGCAATCCGGCGCGCGACCTCGCGCCATGCTTCCATCCGCTCGACCTTGGCAATCTGGCTTACATCCTCGAAGAACAGCACCGTACCGAGATCGCCGCCACTGCCGTCAGCCCCTTCCGCTCCGCCCAGCGTGGTGGCCGTCAGCATCAGTTCGGCATCGCGTCCCTCTTCATCGAATTTTACCGAAGATCGCGCTTCATGCGGCCGCTGGTTACCGAGGAAGATTTCATCCAGCGCTTTCGCCAACGAAGCTGGAAAGCCGGTTGAGTAATGCTGCCCGAGCACCTCGGCGGCGGCCAGTCCCAGCATCCGCGCCGCACACGGATTGATGGTGGCTATGTGACCGTCAGGATCCAGCGCGGCCACCCCGGCCGAGACATTGCGCAGCAGAGTTTCCGTATACTGCCGCCGGCGATCCAATTCGGCGCGCGAGGCTCGGATGTCGGTCGTCATCTGATTGAAGGACTCCACCAGATGAGCTATTTCATCGTCGCCCACCAGCGGAATGCGATAATTGAGGTCGCCCGTCGCGATCGCATGGGTCCCCTCCGCCAGCATCCGGATCGGCCCCGTGATGCCGCGCGCCAGATAGAGTCCGAACCAACTAGCCAGCATCACCACCACCAATCCAATCAGCACCAGGGCCAGCACATAGCTGTGGAAGATGGGCTGCTGCAGTATGCGCAGTTGAAGATAATCCTGAAAGGTTCGCGAGATGCCGGCCGCGCGGTCCGAGATGCTTTGCGGCAGATAGTAATCGACCACCAGGGCGCCCTCGACCAGATCGGAATCGGGCGAGGCATAGATCGGCGCGCTACCGCGAATCACATCGGAATCGCCGAACCGATCGGTGCGGGTCATGGAGTGGCCAGCCAGGGTACCGGTCAGCAGCGGTGAATATGGCGAGACGCCGATCCCGGTCGGCATGCGGGAACTCAATGCCAGCACCAGCAGGCGCCGCTTACGCGAAAACACTTCCACGGTGCCGAGGCTGTATTCCTGCTGCCGCTTGGTGATGAACCGTTTGAGTTCCGGGCGTTTCGCCGGATCGAGCAGTCCATGGGCGGAAATCTGCTCGGACAGCACGCGGGCGAACCGCGCCGCGTTGTTGGCCGAATTCAGGTAATAGACCTTGGCGATTTCGAGGGAATCTTCGAGCACGTGCTCATACTGGGGATTAAACCAGCTATCGACATTGTTGTGCAGAAAGGAGCCAGCCACGTAGAGCAGAAACAACGTCGGCACCATCGCGACCACGATGAATCCGAACACCAGCCGGAACTGAAGGCGCGATCCGACCAGCCCGCGCCGCCGCTCAAAAATGGCCTTGGTCAGATTACGCCCGACCAGAAACAGCAGCAGCGCGAGCAGTAAAAAGCTGAGATCGAACAGCAGGATGACCACCAGGTTCGACAGGAGCGAAGTGTGGCGCGTGAACTGCGGCAGGCGCGTCTGCGCCAGCACGAACGCGAGTAGCGTCACGATCGTCAGGCCCACCGCGATCAGCTCACGGCGGCGGCGTTTGCCCTCGGCCATCCGTTGCGCGCGCTCGAGCCGATTGTACCTTTCCCGTTTATTCCGCATCACGCTAACGTCTCAGCATTGAGAGCACGATGGTGATCACGATGCTCACGATTATCGAGGTCATCAGCGGAAAATAGAAGCTGAAATTGCCACGGCGGAAGTAAATGTCACCCGGCAGGCGGCCAACTCCGGGAACGAATGAAAATCCCCACAGCACAAGCCCCACGGCTGCGATTCCGAGCCCGCCCATTATCAATATTTTTCCCAGTGGCGCCATTTACAATCGGCGGCGGATTCCCGCCAGATTAATGGGATAATAGCTAATCCGGGCTCCGGCTGTCAGTCCCAATCGAGCGGGCTCACGGACCAAGACGCTCACTCAAATTCGGAAAAACATTTGCAGTTAGTGATCGCTTCGCGTCGGTCTAACAGAGTAAGATTCTTGTGGCGCTCTACGATGAGGTTTGCGGAATGCCTATCCGCAACGAGGGGACGGAATTTTTGTAGACTCGCGTTTTCCATCTCAAAGCCGGTTTGATCACAATGAAAATTGATCTCGACCTGAAGCAAGGATTTTTGCAAAACATAAAGCGCGAAGTGCTTAACACGCTCACGCCGGAAGAGCGCACCGTAATTGAGGTTTCGACCGGTGAGATGGGCAACAAGCCGGATGCGGTCAAGCTTGGATGGCTGAAAATGCGTACCAAGGAAAGCTGGACCAAACAGCGCTACGTCAAGGCGCTCGATCGCACGATGAAGAAGCTGCGCGCGGCGGTCGAGGCTGAATCACACAAACGTTCGCAGGAAGATTAGTAGCCGCCCGAAATTCAGAATACCGGGCCGCGCTTTCCGCTTCCGCTTGCGCCCCAAATCTTCCGATTGTCGGATTTCTGCCAGCCTCGATCCAAGGCCAACCCGCGCCGGTTTAGGCGTAATTGGTGCGAGAGGGGGGACTTGAACCCCCACGGAGTTTCCTCCACAAGGTCCTGAGCCTTGCGCGTCTGCCGTTCCGCCACTCTCGCGGTTGAGAGTAAACGATTTATTCTGCGCGGCGCGCCAATTCAAGGTAGGCCGGAACCAAACCTGAGTTTTGCGATGAAACGGGAACGATCGAATTGCTCATTGGATAGCCTTGTGGAACCCCGTCCGCTCAAACAAAATCTACCTTCAGCATGAGTGCAAGAGTTCACGGCGCGATTGATCTCGCGCCCGCGGTCCCATCGGGCGGGATCGCACTTGATATCAGTGCCGGTGACGGATTATCCACCCGGTTGCTCAAGCATCGTGGATGGCGCGTGGTATCCACCGAGCATCGGGCGACCGCGCCCGGATGGGTCAGCGCCGAGCTTGACGATCATCTGCCGTTTCGGTCCGCCAGCTTCGATCTGGTCGTGATGCTCGAAGTGATTGAGCATGTGCCGGATATCCCTCACGTCCTGTGCGAAATCGGACGCGTGCTCAAGCCCGGCGGAATCGCGATCTTATCCACGCCCAATCGGCTTAATGTGACCTCCCGTGTGCATTATTTGTTGAGCGGTTTTTATCGGGGCCGCCGCGCTCCCCTGCCCTATCGTTATCGGGTCAGCGACGGACGCAACTGGCACGTGATGGGACTGAACGATCTGCACTGGATAGCGTATGGCGAGGGACTGCGGATTGAGGCTTTGGGACGCAGCCGCCGCAAACCCCGCGCATACTTCTATACCCCGCTGTTCTATCTTCCGATCAAGGCCTTTTCCTGGCTGCTGTATGTACGAGGAGTGAAGGATCCCGGGCAGCGGAGCATCAATCGCGAGCTATATGGTCAAATGACCAGCCTGCCGCTGCTGATGGACGAGAACCTTGTGATGCGCCTGCGGAAGTTTCGTGAAGCCGAGTCTGAAACCATTCGTAATAAGCATAGTGAAGCTCTCGATCATAATCGCAACCTGTGAGCGTCCCGAGTCGCTCGCGCGTTTGATCGACAGCCTCGTTCCGCAACTGAATCCGAATCGGCAACTGTTGATCGCCGAAAACGGCAGCACGCGAAAATCGGCCGTTCCGCATTTACCCGCTAATGCGATTCATATTTATCAGCGCACGCCCGGCAAATGCCGCGTTCAGAATCTTGCGCTGACGCAGGCGCAGGGCGACGTCCTGATCTTCCTCGACGACGATCTGATAGTGGCGCCCGATTACCTTGATCAGGTCGAACTTTTTTTCGTGACACATCCTGAATTCGCCGCGATGAAAGGCCGCGTACTGGCGGCGCAGGATCCGGTCAAACTGCTGGGCGAACACGCCGTCTATTTGGATTTACCGCTGGTCGATCACGGCGAGAAAGTGGTCGAGGTGCGAGGTGTGCTCGGCGTCAACATGGCCTTTCGCGCCGCAGTTATCGCGACTGTGGGATCCTTCGATGAGCGTCTTGGCCCCGGCGCCGCCGGTCACGAGGAAGAGACTGAAATGTCGGCGCGCATTCGCCACGCGGAATTTCGCATCGGCTATGCGCCGCGAGCAATCGTTTACCACGAGGTTGATCCAGCCCGCGCCGATCCCCGGCGCTATCTTAGAATCGCCCATGAACGCGGGCAGTGCCGCGTCATTCACGAATCTCACTCAACTATGCGGGTGAGACTTGATTGGATAGTGGCGCAAATCAGGCTGGCGCTGGCCAGGACGCTGCGTCTGCGAGCGGGACGCCTGGCTCGAGAGCAAAAACGCCTGGCGATTCTAAATGGGATGTTGGCGGAAATCGCCAGACAACGAAGAGCCCGTTTCGCTCAGTGATTCGACAAGCGCGATTAGGCGCCGTCCGTGGTCGTCCCAGGTATGTTTCGCCGCGGCAGCTCGCACGGTTTCTCCGAACTCATCAAGGCGCTCGATTAATTCGCTGAGTTTTTCCGCGATTTCCGCCGGGTCCGCCGGATTGGCGACGATGAAGCGGCGCATCGCGTCCGGCAGCAGCTCGGTCGCTCCCACATACCCACTGGTCAGCACCGGCAGTCCGCACGCCATCGCTTCCATCACCACATTGCCGAAAGGCTCGAACAGCGCCGGCAGCGCCAGACAATCGGCTGCACTGAGGAGATCGGCGGTATCGTCGCGGTGGCCAACGAAGATTATGCGTCTCTCCACTCCGAGACGCCGCGTCAGCCGACGGAACTTCGGCAAGCCGCGATCCTGCCCGATCACCAGCAGCCGCGCTCCGCGACCGATCGCCGGCCAGGCCCGAATCAGGAACTCCAGTCCTTTGCGGGCAAAGCCATTGCCGACGAACGCCACCAGCGGCGCGCCGTCCGCCACTCCGATGCGGCTTCTGATCGCGGCGCGTTCCTGTGGATCGAGCGCCGGCCGAAAGCGCTCAAGGTCGATTCCGTTATACAGCGTTAGCGCTTTTTCCGGCGTCAGCTCGAATTGCTCGATCAAATCATCCCGCACAAAATTGGAAACCGCGATTGCGCATCGAAGCTGAGCAGCGGTGAAACCCAGCCGCTCGATCGCAATTTGCATCCGATGGTACGTGCTGAGCCTTAAAGCCAGTTTGCCTAGCCGCCCGCGCCATCGAGCCGCTGCCCGGACATAGCTGATATGAGCGCCGCCGCCCGAGCGGAGCACGTCCGCCCCTATCGTGCGGGCGAAGCTCACCACCAGGTCCGCGTCGCGCCGCGCGATCGCTGGCGCAGTCTGCGCGAAGCGTAACACGCGCAGGGCTCGTCCCAGCCGGGGAACCGGCACTCTGCGCACCTCGAATGAAGTTTGATTGGCGCGGACTTCCTCAGCATAAATCACAATTCGATGGCCGGCGGCGCGCAGGTATTCCGCCGTAACAATCAGATCCCGCTCGGTACCGCCGCCCGATGGATCAAAGCGGCGCGCTATCAGCGCGATACGCATATGGTTCGCGCCCGGCCATCAAAGGCTTGCCGTAGCTTCTTCCCCATGCAGCGCTGCCGCGGCGATTCAGCTATGATAAGTTCTTTACTGAACGCTGGGGGGCGAGAATGATCGAGATTCAATGCACTAGTTGCCACACTCGCTATAGAATTGACGAGCGAGTGCTGCCCGAAGATACCCCGACTTTCAAATGTTCGCGATGCGGTCATGTGTTCGCCGCCGAACCCCGTGCGGGGAAGCGCGCGGATTCAGTCCGGCGATCTGTGGAACCGGCCCACGATTTCCCTGAAACGCAACTGGCCTCCACTCCCGGGCAGCATCTTTCCGAGGAGCAGGTTGCGAAGCCCGATGGGCGGCCCGCAGCGGAAATTTTGGCAGTGCCGGAAAGCTCGCCGGACTTGAATGTATTGGAACGAGGCGCCGCTTCGGCGGATGGACAAGCGCCGTCCGCTGGCGAGATTCTAAACCACATCGATCCGCCGCCAATCCTGCGCGCAGTTCCCCGCCGCTCGAATATCACGCGCCCGGGGCCTGAAATCTCGACCAAAGCTGTGGCTCCGCCAGATTCGGAGCCTCTGTCCAACACGGTGGAACCTATACCGCCAGCCAAGCCCGTGCGCTTCGTGCCGCCGCCGTCCGAATCCGTCGCGACCGACCATGCGAATGGGTTGTCCGGCTCCGCAAGCGGGGCCATAACGGGCGGCAATGCTAATCTATCCTTCGATTTCACCGACGAACCATCCTCGTCCGACGGACGCCGCGCGCGGGGAGAATCAAACCGAGATCGCGATGGTGATTGGCGCGTGGGCCACGACCACGAGTTCGAGGGTAATCCATTATTGGGGCGCGATCTTCCGCCGGCACCGGCGCCTGAAGTGGACGAGGATCCCGAAGACGAATCTGACAGTCCGTTTTTTAATGAGCGCAGCACCATGTCCAGGCGTGCAGCATATGGTGCCGACCGGATCACGGTCCACTCGGTCGGCCTGGTGCTGGGCTTTTTCCTATTGGTGGTGATCGCTTTCGGATTCGCCAGTCTGCTGATTTGTAATGCACCGACCGCCAGCGCCGGATTTCTGAACAACCTGCCCGGCATCGCGGGACGTTTCGCGCCCCCGATTGTGCCGGCCCGGCTGGTGGCGCTCAAAGACGTAACCACCAGTTCGCGTATACTACGCGGCAATGTCAACGCGCTCGTGATCACGGGCAAGGCCGAGAATGTCGGCGGCGCGCCGCTGCACACGGTTCAAATCGCAGCGGATTTGCTCGACCGGAATCATCGCCCGCTCGCGATGGGTACCGCCTTTTGCGGAAACAATCTGGCGCCCGCGATGCTTAACGAAATGACGCCGCGCGAGATTGACTTCCTGCAGAAGCTGGAACCGCAGAAGCATTTTATCCTGAAGCCGATGGAGCCGGTCCCGTTCACGATGGTGTTTATCAATCCGCCGGGCTCGGCTGACAATCTCTCGCTGGCGGTGACCCGGGCGATTCCGGCGCCCACCGGCGAGCTAAGCGGCACCGCTGCGAATTGATTCATTCCTTTTCTTGCGCGATCAGCTCCTCGTATTCCTCGCTGTCGAGCAGGTCATCGAGGTCGCTGGCATCGCTGATGCGCACCTTCACCAGCCATCCGTCGCCATATGGATCCTCGTTGACCACCCCCGGACTTTCCGGAAGATCTTCGTTGATCTCGATAACCGTACCGCTGATCGGCGCGTACATGTCGGAGACGGCCTTGACCGATTCGACCATTCCAAATGGATCGTCCTTGCTGATCTTGTCGCCTACTGAAGGCAATTCGAGGTAGACAATCTCGCCCAGTTGATCCTGCGCATGGTCGGTTATCCCGATGGTTGCAACCGGGCCCTCGGTTGCGACCCACTCATGCTCCTTCGAGTATTTGAGCCCCGCCGGGATTTCCATAACCTCCTCCAAAGTCCAAAACGGATTGAAACCGGCTTCGATAAAATTCTCGAATACCGTCCCGAATCATATTCATCATGCCATCAAGCGCAGAGCAAAACCGATTGTCAAGTTCCAGCGGCGATCAAACTTGTGTCGATGGCCTCAAGGGTCGATAAACTTCGACCAGCATCGGCATAATCGTGGCATTTTCCTGCTTTAAACTAACTGTAAAGCAGGTGGCGCACACTTTAATTAAACTTGAGCGCGGCATTCGATCTGGAGGTCACCCATCGTGATTGTAGGCGTTTTGAAAGAGATCAAATCCGATGAACGGCGCGTCGCGCTCACGCCCGCCGGCGTACCGGCCTTTGTCGGTCATGGCCATACAGTGCTGATCGAACGCGGCGCGGGTATCGGTAGCGACCTCGACGATTACGCATACCGCGCGGCCGGCGCGAAGATAATAGAGGGTCCGGCAAAAATCTGGAAGGACGCTGAAATGATCCTGAAGGTAAAAGAGCCGCAGGCGTCCGAATTCAAGTATCTTCGCCCCGGCTTAGTCCTGTTCACCTACCTGCATCTCGCCCCTGACCAAAGTCAGGCGCACGAGCTGCTCAAGCGCCGGGTGAGCGCGATCGGCTACGAAACCGTGCAGCTCGACGACGGCAGCCTGCCGCTGCTCGCCCCAATGAGCGAAGTGGCGGGATCGCTTTCGATTCAGGCGGGCGCATGGTGCCTTCAGTCGCAAAACGGTGGCCGTGGAATTCTGCTGAGCGGCGCCTCGGGTGTACGGCCCGGCAAGGTGCTGGTATTGGGCGGCGGAATAGCCGGCAGCAATGCATGCCGGGTGGCGGCCGGTGTGGGCGCCGAAGTGACTATCATGGATCTGAATCCGACCCGCCTGCGGTATCTGAACGATCTGTTCGCGGGCCGGGTGATGACTCTGATGTCGAACCGGGCGACGATTGAAGAGGAGGTGCCGCAGGCCGACCTGGTGATCGGCACGGTACTGTTGCCCGGCGCACGGACGCCGCGGCTGATAAGCCTCAAAACCGTCAAACGCATGAAGCGCGGCGCGGCGATTGTAGATTTGTCGATCGACCAGGGCGGCATCTCAGAGACCTCACGCCCGACCACGCATGCCGATCCGATCTACATCGAGCACGACGTGGTTCATTACTGCGTCACCAATATGCCGGGCGCGGTGCCGCATACCTCCACCTACGCGCTGACCAACACCACGCTGAGCTACGCGCTAGAGATCGCGGACCATGGGCTGCTTGAAGCGGGACTGCGCAACCCCGCCCTGCGCCGCGGTCTCAACACCCACGAAGGGCAAGTGGTTCACCCCGCGGTGGCTGGCGCGCTCAAGCTGCGCCCCCATTCACCGTGGAAATGACCCGGTTTATTTCGGCTCCGGATGAAGCTCGTTGGGCACCGGAAAGAATTTGGTTCCGCCAGTCAGGTTCAGATGCGAATGAAGATTCTGAACGGCTTCGTCGACGCCCTCCGTGGAGATGTCAACCGCGCGCACCCAGCGTCCCTCATGATGGAGCCAGTTTACGATATTGAACGCGTTTTGCGACAGTGACGCCTGGGTTTTGGCGAACTGCGCGCGCCATAAAATCTGCCGATTGGTCAGGTCGGCGAAGAACAGCGTAAAGGCGACCGAGGCTGGACGCGAAGCCGCATAGCTATAGCCGATCCGATCTTCATATTTGTGCACCGTGCCATACACGATACCGTCAACCGACAACTCGCGCGCGAGCGCCAGCGCATTCTGATCGAGATTGGCGCGCGTGGTCGGCGGCATCCGTTGCAGCGCCTGGATCACGTCGTCTTCCGGTACGATTTCCCAGCCGCCGGCCAGTTGCATACGGCTGTAGATCTGAGCGGTCAGGGCTTGCGCCGCGCCCTCCTGGATCGAGTTCGGTTCGGTTACATCGGGGTAGTCGATCAGCGGCATCACGGCCACGCGATGGATATGCACCGTTTTGATCGAGCGCACCGCGTGCGCAGTCAAATCGTTCGCTCCTATCACTGGTAGCGATCGCACCACGTCGTTAACCTGGTCGCCGGTTCCCGAGCAGCTCGCGAGCATCACACCCATCGCCAACGCCAGTAACGCGCCGGTCCATCGCATCATATGGTCACCTTGATCGCCAAGTCGCGTAACTGTTCGACGCCCACTTCCGACGGCGCCCCACTCATCAAATCGACCGCCTTTTGCGTCTTGGGGAAAGCCATCACATCCCGGATCGAATCCGTGCCGCACAGCAGCATCGAGATTCGTTCCACCCCGAAGGCGATTCCACCATGCGGCGGTGCGCCATAGCTCAAGGCGTCGAGCAGGAAGCCGAATTTTTCCAGCGCCTCCTCACGGGTAAGGCCGAGCTGTTCGAAGATTTTGAGTTGCAGTTCGCGATTATGGATACGAATCGAGCCGCCACCAAGCTCCTCGCCGTTGAGCACCATATCGTAGGCCAGCGCGCGAACCTTGAGCGGATCGCTATCGAGCCGATCCAAGTCCTCGGGATGCGGCGCGGTAAACGGATGGTTGACCGAGACCAGACGGCGATCCTCTTCGCTATAATCGAAAAGCGGAAAATCGGTGACCCACAGGAAGCGCCGTTGATCGGATTTACGCAGTTCGAAGCGCGATCCGAGCTGCAGGCGCACCTCGCCGAGAACCGGTCGAACCTTCGTGCGCGATCCCGCCACCATCAGCAGCGTTGCGCCATCCGCCAGTTCCATCAGATCTGCTATCTGCGCACGCTCGGTCGCGCTCAGATGGCGCGCGATCGGGCCCTGCCATTCATTCCCGGCGATTCGCGCCCACGCCAATCCCAAACCGCTACGTGCGCGCAGCGACTCAGCCAGCTCATCCAGTTCGCGCCGCGCAAGCTGCATACCCGCGGGTAGCGCGATTCCATAGATGACGCCCTTGCCTGCCAGGGTCTCGGCAAACACCCGGAACTGAGTCTCACCAAAGGCCGAGGTAAGATTCCTTAGCTCGAGGCCGAAACGCAGGTCGGGTTTGTCGCTGCCGAAGCGATCCATCGCTTCGCCGTACTTCATCTGCGGGAACGGCAGCTCGAGTTCGGCGCCGAGAGCGGCGCGGTAAATCGAAGCCATCATGCCCTGCCCCACCGCCATCACGTCCTGCGGGCGTGGTCCGGTCATCTCGATGTCGATCTGCGTAAACTCCGGTTGTCGATTCGCGCGCAAATCCTCGTCCCGGAAGCAGCGCGCAATCTGATAGTAGCGGTCGAATCCACCGACCATCAGAACCTGCTTGAGCAACTGCGGCGATTGCGGCAGCGCATAGAATTTGCCCGGATTCACGCGGCTCGGCACCAGGTAATCGCGCGCTCCCTCCGGCGTCGCGCGCCATAGAATCGGCGTCTCGATCTCGATAAACCCCTGCCCGTCGAGAAACTCGCGCGCTCCGCGCACCGCCTGATGGCGAATGCGAAGGTTGCGCTGCATCTCGGGGCGACGCAGATCGAGATAGCGATATTTCAGCCGAAGCTGCTCGTCCGAGACGGCGTCGAGATGCAACGGCATTGGCCACGACGGATTGAGGATTTGCGCTTCGACGGCGGCCACTTCGATATCGCCGGTGGCCAGTTCTGGATTGACGGTATTCGATGAACGGCGGAGAACCTTGCCGCGTATCGCGAGGTAGAACTCGCTGCGAGCCTGGGCCGCGACCGTATGCGCCGCGCTGGCGCGCTCCGGATTAAACACCACCTGAATCGCGCCCTCGCGATCGCGCAGGTCGATAAAAATCAAACCCCCATGGTCACGGCGGGCGCCGACCCATCCCCACAGAGCGACCTCGCGGTTTTCATCAATGGCCCTGAGCGCGCCGCAATAGTCGCTGCGCGGCCACGGCGGCAGCGGTGAAAATGTATTACTGTTCGACATTACAGGTACCGCTGGAAGGATAGCTGGCGCAGGCTGAGTACGAAATAGTCAAGCGCGAGTGCGTTCGATTACGGCGGCGATTTCCTCGCGCCGGACTTCGGTTTGCGAACTCGCTTTCAGATCGCGCAATTGCACCACGCCGCGCGCCAGCTCATCGTCACCGATTATCGCTGCGAAGCGGGCGCCGATTTTATCCGCCCGGCGCAAAAGCGCGCGCAATCCGCGATCGGGCGAAAGCATCTCGACCCGCAGATTGGAACCACGCAAATGCTGGGACAGCATCGCCGCCGCGCCGACCGCCTTTTCTCCCAACGCGATCACCGCAAGATCCGCGCGCGACGAATCGATCTTCTGCGCATCGAGCGCCAGCGCGATACGCTCAATTCCGATCGCGAAACCGGTGCCGGGCACCGCGGCACCGCCCAGCGCCGCGACCAGGCCATCGTAACGGCCCCCGGCGGCGACCGCATTCTGCGATCCGACTGCGGTCGAAACCACCTCGAAAGCGGTGCGATTATAATAATCCAGACCACGCACCAGCCGCGGATTTATTGCGAACGGGACCCCGTTCAGAGTCAGCAGATCGCGCACCTGGTCGAAATGGCGGCGGCATTCATCGCAGAGAAAATCCACGCTGGTGGGCGCGTCGGTTGTCAGCTTCGCATCGACTTTGCAATCGAGCAGCCGCAGCGGATTGCGATCGAGGCGATTATGGCAATCACCGCATAACTGACCCAAATGATCGCGGCCCCATTCGAGCAGCGCCGCACGGAATGCCGGACGGCATTTGGCGTCGCCCAGTGAATTGATCTCGAACTTCAATTCCAATCCGAGGTCGATCCGCAAGCTATCGAGCATGAACATCAGTTCCGCGTCCGCGGCCGCGTCGGCGCGGCCGAAAAGCTCGACGCCAAACTGATGGAACTGGCGATAACGTCCCTTTTGCGGGCGCTCGTGACGCAGCATCGGGCCCAGATAAAAGAAGCGCTGGTCCGGATCGCTGCGGTCGAGACGGGCTTCGATATACGCGCGCACCACCCCCGGCGTGCCTTCGGGACGAATCGCCATCTCGCCGCGATCAGGGTCGCTCTCCTCGTGACGGCGCACGACGTACATCTGCTTTTGGACGATATCGGAGGTCTCGCCGCTGGAGTGCTCGTACAACGCCAGCCGTTCGAGCATCGGGATGCGAATTTCGTCGATCGCGTACCGATGCGCCATCGTGCGCGCACGATCCTCCACATATGCCACTGCCCGCGCATTCGCGCCGAGCAGATCCTGAAATCCTCTTAAGCGAGTCAGTTCCACAGCAGTTCAGACCTGGTTTTCCCGCCGCGCATCGCGTCGCGCAGCCTCCGGTAGCCAATCAGTTGAATACCCTGTTGCGCAATATGCTCGCGCACGCCGGGGCCGGTAAAAAACCGAAAGTCGGCCTCGCGTTTGGCCGCATCATGGGCGAACGCGCGCAATTTCGCACTGGCGTAGGCCGGATGGCAATAAATCTCCGAGATGCCGGGCGGCAGCTTTCGAATCGTCTCGGTCCAGTATTCGTTGGCGCTTTCTGGCGTGCGACGACCGCCGATCACGAGATTGTCGGGGTAAAAAATCCCCGCCTGGTCGAGCTGCGCGACGATATGGTCCAAGCCCAACCGGCGTAATATCGGTCGCGGCGTTACGCGAATCGGCAGCCGATAATCGCGGGCCAGCCGCACATAAAGCTCATGGAAATCGGCGCGCAGATGCAACGGACCCATATGACAGTCCAGATGCGTCGGATCGATTCCGGCGGCGATCGTTTTGTCGATCTGGGCCCGTAATTCGGCTTGCGCCTGATCGACTTTCGCATGCTTGAAGACTGCGGAAACCTCCCGCCAGAGAAATCCATCCTGATCGACCAGCGAAGGAACCGCATCCGGACCGAGCACCGGAGCCCATCGCCAGTCCTGCCATTCGCTGTTGAGCGTCAGATGCACGCCGAGGTCGGCGAGAGGGCATCCGCGCGCGAATTCGGCGGCTTCATCGAAACCGGGCGCCGGCGCAAGAATCGTCGCCGAAGTGAAGATGCCGTTGGTCATTCCCTCGATCGTGGCGCGATTCTCGTCGTGACACAGGCCGAAATCGTCGGCATTAACGATCAATACGCGCGCCTGCGGCGCGAACCCAAGCCGTGCGGCGGTGGTGAGTTCAGAGGTCATGGTGAGAGCAAGCCGGCGCGCGGGCGGTGTAGGTCGATTATCATTTTATAAAAGTTCACGACCGGGACGATCGGAAAAGGCCGCCCGTCGAAGCGGCCTTTTCCAACAAACAAACAGTCCGGCTTACGTCGTCGGAATCTCAGCTACATGGTCAGGATGTGGATCGTGCAGGCCGATCCCAGCCCGATCACATGCGCCATGCCCACTTTTGCATCGGGCACCTGGCGCTCTTTGGCGCGGTCGTCGCGGGTAAGATGCCAGGTCACTTCGCAGATATTGGCCACCCCGGTCGCGCCCAGCGGATGCCCCTTCGACAGCAAACCGCCCGACACATTCACCGGCGCATGGCCACCGAGGTCCGGATGTTTCCCGCCGCCTTCCTCGATGAACTTCGCCGCCTCGCCGTCGCCGCACAATTGCAGGTTCTCGTAATGCACCAGCTCGGCGGTCGCGAAACAGTCGTGCAGCTCGGTCAGGCTGACATCTTTCGGTCCGATTCCGGCGGTCTCATAGGCCTGTTTGGCGGCGCTGCGCGTGAGCGTACTGACGTCGGGCCAGGTCAGATCGCGTTCGGTCCATGGATCGGAAGTCAGCACCGAGGCCGCGATCTTCGGCCGTTTGCGGCCAGCGGCAAGCTGACGCAGCTTGTCCTCGGAGACCAGTACAGCCGCCGCGGCGCCATCGCCGGTCGGGCAACACATGTAAAGCGTGTTGGGATAGGCGATCATCCGCGACTGCATTACGTCGCCGAGGGTCACCTCGTTGCGGTACTGCGAGAATGGATTTTTAGTCGCATGCTGATGCGACTTGACCGAAATTTTGGCCATATGCTCAAGCGTGGTGCCGTACTTGCGCATATGCTCGATTCCGGCCTGCCCGAACACCGCAGGCATCAGGCCCGATCCGAGCTTGCCTTCGGTGTTATAGGCCGGATCGGTCACGCCGTCGCGATTCGCGCCCAATAAGCCCGCCTTGCCCATCTGTTCGCAGCCGACCGCAAGCGCGATGTCATACATACCGGAGCCAATCGCCATGTAAGCCTCGCGGACGGCGGTCGAGCCGGTGGCGCAGGCATTCGTCACGTTGACGACCGGGATGCCGGTCTGGCCGATCTGCTGCAAGATACGCTGGCCGACCATCGCGCTGGCCTGGAGCAAATTGCCGGAGACGAAAAACTCGATATCCTTAATCGAGAGGCCCGCGTCCTTAAGCGCGATAATCGCGGCCTCGGCGCCAAGCTGCGGCACCGTACGATCCGGATAGCGCCCGAATTTGATCATGCCGGTTCCCAGCACGTAAACATTTCTCATTGAAATTCCTCCTGAGGCTGAACGAGCCATCCGGAAAATCGAAATTCAATTCCGCGTGGGCCGGAACGAAAACGCTATGACGTCGTGACCTTCGCGATCTTTTGACGCGACCTGGGTGACCATCTCGACCGGCATGCCGAAAATTTTGTGCGGTTCCTTTTGCGCCTGCTCGGGATCCACGTCGAGCAGATTGGTGCGCACGCTCACGCCCTCGGGCAGATCGACAATCGCGGTCACATAAGGAGTTTTGATCCCGGGAAAGGACTGATGGATCACCGAAAAAACATAGACCTTGCCCCGTTCGGACAGGTCGACTGTCGGGAACGGCCCGCTGGCGCCGCACTTCGAGCAGGCGACGCGCTTCGGATCAAGGTAAACGGCGCCGCAAGCGCATTTGGAGCCTATCAGATGAGGTTTGGGTTCGAGTTTCAAATACGGAACGATCGGGCGCGGGCCACTATCGGTCACTATCTGGGCTTCCTGAGCCATGCATCTCCTCCGCGAAACATCGATGAACCCAACGGCCTGAAAGCAACGTCAGATTCGCCGAGAACCAATTCTCCCACAGCAAGATTGTTACGATCAACCTGCAACGATTCTTCGGACAGAGCGGGCAACGCTAGATTTTTTTTAGTTTATCGAGTTGATTTAGAAGTTCGAGATGATCCGAGGTTTTTAACGGAGCCTGAGAAAACCAGGTGTTCTGGTCAAAAGGCACACCGGTTCTTCGATCGAGCTGAAACAGTCCGGGTTGAATGCCAATATGCCTGGTCAAATCGAAATTCAGAAATATGCCTGTGACACTGTACGAAGGTGGTTCGATACCGTAAGTCTTTAGGGCCTTTGTCACCTGATTGGCGGCGTCTTGAAATGCTGGAGCAAACTTGCCCAGGCCGCCAGTAATTTCCAACTCGAGTTGGCTTAGATAATATTTTTGCGGTAAAAATTCGATACCGACTGATTGGTCCCCAACCCAGTTTTGCAGATCTGCTAGAATCAGTTCCGCATCGTCGGTACTGGTCGAGACGTCTACAAATACGCCATCGATATATACCGTCAGTTGATCAATCACGATCTGCCGATGGTCTTCGGTCACGAATCTGCCGTGCTTGAACTCTGCTCCTTTTTGAGTATCTGAAGGAAGCAAGTGCGTAGCGGGCGGCGAACTGACAAATTCGTAGTGCTGTCCCAGCGCCTGGACCAGCGTCGGCAGGTACGGCAGCGGCCCCTGCATTCGGTAACCTTGCAAAGTTCTAGCGAGCAAAATTCGTTTTACGTGAATCATTGAGGTGCGTTTCTCATTTCAGGCTGCTAAAGACTGGGCCCACAGCGGCTTTCTTGGTTCGCTTCGAGCCTGCAACCCAAGTTGGCTGGCAACTGTACTCCGGGCCGCCTGCACCGGGGATAGCAATTCGATCGCGGCCACGCCCACACTTTGAGCCTCAAAGCTTGCGCCGGAATTCTTCTCGACCGACACTTTGTCCTTCAGGAATGCCAGCGCAAATTCAGCTTCAGCCCCCATTGCGATAAGTAAATCGCTGATGGTATCGAGCGTCCAATTACTGGGACCGCTCAGCCAGCGGGTTATCTGCTCGGGGCGGCGCCCTATACGTTCGGCCAGTTGCTTTCTAGAGAGTTTGCCGTTTTCCTGTTCGCGAACGAATGCTGTGATGATGAAGTCATAGAGTCTGTTCCGAAGACGCGCACGGAAATATGCGAGCTTGTTGCGAGGGATTTCCCGGGCGTCAAGAACATCAGACAAGAATGAAGTTTGAGAAGTATTCATCAGGGTAATTTCCTGTAAAGGGTTTGTACGCATAAAACATCCGTCGCCATTCGGTTTTGCAGCGTTCGATCGCATCTCGCCACTCGCGCGATCCGGGTCCCTTCAGATTGGAACGGTTAGACCACTGGAGGGCGACGAACACGTCTTTTTCGGCGAATCGGCCGAAAATTCTTATACCCGGTTTCGGGTGGCGGCTGCGGATTTCCCATACTTCATCACCGGGCGGATGCAATCGCTTCAGGTAAGCTGTTTTCCCGCCCTTGAAGGAATCTCGGGCAACGCTTATCATCCGGCCTTCGACGTAATCGTCCAGATCTGATCGCAAGCTGTCCCATCGCGTGGCTTCGTCCATATCCGCATGCGGTTCCAGTACTTGTCGGTGAAGTTCGGCGGATAAATACATTTTTCGAATTAGCGGCGAACCAGGAATTGGCGGTACGAGCAAAGTGAGCGAACCTTGATCGCACCAATATTTCACCTCATCCAACATTGATATATAAGTCAATCGCGGGGCGCTGTAAAGGCTGCCACCGAGAACCGGCCAGCCTGCGCAGTGCGCGTAATCCGGGTCCAGCCGTGGCGATAGGTCCAGATGCGCGCCGAATCGCGGCTGGCGTAAAGCTCGACCTCGCCGTCCAGATCGGTTCTCAGCAGATCGATGCCCAAGGCCTGGTAGCGCGTGATAACATCCGGTGCCGGGAAGTTGAAGCGGTTCAGATATCCCAGCGAAATGACGGCTAATTCCGGATTAACCGCCCCCAGAAACGCTTCGCTAGAGGAGGTGATACTGCCGTGATGCGGGACCTTCAAAACCGTTGCGTGAAGCCCGCCGCCCGCCTCGATTAAGGCCCGCTCGCCGGCCGCCTCGATATCGCCTGGAAACAACACCGTGGTTGAGCCATAGCCGATCAGGAGCACCATCGAGGTGTTGTTGCGCAGGCCGGCCGCATCGCGCTCCGGCCCGAGACATCGCAGGCTGACGCCGCCAATCTTCATGGGGGCGCTGGAGCCATCGAGCGAACGCATGCGAACATGCGCCGCAGTCAGCGTGTTCAGCAATTTCTGATAGCTGGGCGAGGCGCGTGGCGGCCCGCTGGTCCAGAACACGTCCGGCGAGAAGTTGCGTGCGATAAAGTCGAAGCCGCCGAAATGGTCGAAATCGGGGTGACTGAGCGCGAGATAATCCACGTGCAGGATTTTGTGCGACCACAGGTAGGGGGCGACGATCCGCTCGCCCGGATCATAACCTTTGGCGAACGATCCGCCCGCATCGACCAGCATCACGCGCGCACCGGGAAACCTCACCACCGCGGCATCGCCCTGCCCCACCGACAGGAACGCGATCCGCAAATCAGGATTGAAGTATCGGTCCCAGGTCCACCATCCGGCATCGGCCATCACTGCGAGCAGCAACGCCGCGAGGGCGAACCGATAAGCCCGTGGCAGCGGACGGGGCGGTAAAGGCAGCGGTGTCCGATCGGGTTGCGGAAGCGCGAGCCATAGCGCGATCAGCCCATAGGCGATTGCGAGTTCGAGGATCGTCGGAGTGAAGACCCGCGTCCAGCTCATCGGCCAGCCGAGGAACCATCCGGCGAGCAAGGTGCCGAGCGCGAGCATCCTGCCGGCCGCCGCCAGCATCAGCCCGGCGAGACCGGGGGCGAAGAAACTGAGCAACGATGCCGCCAGCCCGCAGACCGTGCCGCACAAACCCATGATCGGCACGACCACTACATTCGCGATTAATCCGACAATTGAAATCTGATTGAAGTAGAAAGCCGTCAGCGGCGCAGTTCCGATCATGGCCCAGAACGACACGGCGCAGGCGCCGGCCACCGCCGCCGGGATGCGATAGCGCCATCGGCCGGAAATGCCGCGCGTCGAGTCCGGCGCAATACGCTGCCACCACTGGAGGAAGCGCCGCATTCCCAGCACGATCACTGTGACCGAAGCGAACGAAAGCTGGAAACTCAAGTCGGCGCTTGAGCCGGGAAACATCAGGCAAATTACGATCGTGGCCAGCGCAAGACTGGCGATCACTTCGCGACCGCGATCCGCCACGATCGCGAAAACGTAGCTCAGCACCATCACCAGCGCTCTCGTGGTGGAGACGTGATGGCCCGCTATGGTCGAATAAGCGGCCACCGTTAGCGCCGCAATCAGAGCGGCGGCCTTGTTGGCGCGGCCGGTTTCCAGCATCCCCGGAATCAGCCCGAACAGGAGCCGTGCAATCGCGAATGCGGCCATCGCGACGAAACTCAGATGCAGACCCGAAATGACCAGCAGATGCGCCATACCGGTTAACGCGAAGCGCTGCCGCAAAGCATCATCGATCTCACCGCGATCGCCGATCACCAGGGCCATCATCTCGGCGCTTTCGGGGTAGTTAAGGCCGGTTTTGATGAAGGCCCGAATATGCTCGCGAATCGCCTCGATTTCGCTGCCGGGAAAAATCGGCGCATAGCCGATTCGTTCGATCATGCGCCTGCGCGGATGAGGCGGGATCACAATCGTCGCGCCGATTCCGTGCCGTTCGAGATAGGCCTGGTAATTGAACTCGCCGGTGTCGCCGAGCCGATAGGGAAAACGAATGCGGCCGGTCACGCGAAGACGGTCGCCGAGACGGAAGTGGCCCGGCGCGAGCATCGTGACGCGGACCGCGCCCGACGCGACCGCCATCGGATGTCTGTTCTCGCCTGCGCGATCGATCGTAACGAACAGATAGGTTCGCCCTGGAAAATATTCCGGCGGGCACAGCAATCGCCCCTCCACCGTTACCAGCGCATGGTCGGGCAGCCGGCGGATACTGCCCGGATCGGGCGCCGCATGATGCAGTTGGTAGACTGGGATACTTGCGGCGGCGACGATCCCTAGTAATGCGATCGTGCGGCCGGCCGTGCGATGGCGATAAAGAAACATCCCGGCCGCCGCCGGGAGCATGAGGACGGCGAGCCAGGCGGGGACCTCAAGCAGCAGATTTCCACCCGCGTCGCCGAGGATTATCGCAATCGCGATCAGATAGATCGGCGGCGCATTCGCGACGCGGGCGGCCGCATCTCGCAGATATTGGCGAAAATGATCGCCCAATCCAAGATGCGCGTGGAACGCCGCTGTCAGATAAGAGCGCGCGGTAATGGACCGGACCTCCGGGAATAGCGCAATTCAACGTGTAATCAGACGCTATACCGGAAATTGGCGCGAATCAAAGTGAGCGATTATCGAATTGCAGTTAAAGAGCGAGGTTATTCAGGTCAGTCCGCCGGTCTCGCGATGATTGAGCCGCTGGGCGGAACGGTACGCATCGACCATCCCCCAGATCCACAGAATGGGAGTGGTGATGAATCCGATAATCAGCCACATCGTGTACCACGACGCCGCGTATAACAGCAGCATCACGATGCCCTTAACGATCTGGCCGTTGTATATCTGTCCAAGACCGCACCAGAAAAACGACAGCACGGCGGCGAGGCCGGGACTGCGCAATGCCGCCGCAATTCGTGGATCCTGCGGCATCTGCGCGCTGCACGACGCACAGTACCGCGCGTCAAAGCGATTCGAGTAGCCACATCGCGGACAGAACATCGGCTCAGGGGAGCGTCAGCCCCGGTATCGTGAGCGGGACGGATGGCGCCATCACGTAAGAACCGGGCGGGCAGCTCGGACCGAAGATCGCCAAATTGCTATAGCGATGGATGGCCCAGCCCATCGCGATAACCACCGCCAGAATCGCGACCAGGTAAATCATCTTCATGAGCTACTCCCTGTTACCCGATTGATCGTTTAACGCGCATAGCCCATCGCGCGCAGGAAATCATCCAGATTGGCGAACCGCATGTAGGCGTTCGTACGTTTCTGAGCGCCGATCGTACTGCTCGGCTCGGGTGAGTAGGCATGGCCGGGATAGACCACGGTCGCCTCATCAAGATTGCGCAGCGTATGATTCAGACTGTGATACATCTGCTCGGGATCGGATCCCGGCAGATCGACCCGCCCGCAGGAATCGACGAACAGGGTGTCGCCTGAAATCAGATTTCCATCGATCAGGAAGCATTGCGAACCCGGTGTATGGCCGGGAGTATGAAGAAATTTTATCTCCAGATCGCCGAGCCCAATGGTATCGCCAGCCTGCATCACCGCGATATCCGAATCCGACAGACCAGCCACCTGTTTCGCCCCATCGGCTTCATGCTGGTTAAGATAAACTTTGGCTTTCACTTTGTTCAGCAGGTCGGCGGTGCCCTGAATATCGTGGCCGAACAGATGACCGCCGAGATGGTCGGGATGGTAGTGAGTAATCAAAATTTTGTCGATTTTGTAACCATCCGCATCCGCGAATTCGATTATGCGATCGACTTCCCAGGCCGGATCCACCACGGCAGCCTTGCGAGTGACCGGATCGCCCACCAGATAGACGAAATTCGCCATCGGTCCGAGCTGTACCTGACGCAGATAAATTCGATCGTTTGAAGTCATCCTGGTTACCTGCCCCGAGTTAGTTTCGCCGGCGAGTCTTGCCGGACGAACCCTCCGGTGCCGAAGGCGGGGCGGCACGCAGCCCGCGATCCCAAAGATACTCCGGCTCGCCTAGCCGCCGCGAAATCCAGCGCGATTGCACGAACAGATGATCGCTCAAACGGTTGAGATAGGTCAGGAGCCTGGGATTGATCGGGTGGATACGGGAAAGCGCCCAGCAGACCCGCTCCGCGCGGCGGCAAACTGTGCGCGCCTGATGGAGAAACGCATTGAGCCGGCCGCCGCCCGGCAGCGTGAACGACTTGAGTGGCTCGAGATCCTGCTGCATCCGATCCATCTCCTGCTCGAGCCGTCGCGTCTCCGCCTCCCCGATTCGGTACATGCCCTCGTACTCGCCCTCGAGCGGAGTTGCGAGTTCGGAACCCACATCGAAAAGTTCATTCTGAATCCGCCGCAGCCGCTCCTCGTACCAGGCGAAATCAGCGCCGAGCCGCTCTTCATAATGATCGAGGAAGGTGCGCACCAATCCCACTGCCGCGTTTAATTCATCGACCGTACCGTAAGCCTCAAGCCGCAGATCCTCTTTGGCGACCCGGGTGCCACCAACCAGCGAGGTCCGGCCCGTGTCGCCGGTGCGGGTGTAGATGCGTGTCAATCGGATCGCCATCGGCGCGCCAGGCTATGCTAATTCGGCTTTGCGGCGCATGGCGGCGTAAGTGTTGTCGGTGGTCTTCTCGCTCACCGGCAGACCCGCATCGCGCCAGCCCTTAACTGTCACCGCGCCTGATCCATCGCGCGCGCCGCCGAACCCGCCGCGGACGTTGGCCAGATGCTTGTATCCCGCACCTTCGAGGATCTCGCAGGCGCGCTGCGATCGTCCGCCGGACATGCATCCGACCAGTACGTGTTGGTCCTTGGGCACGATCTTCCCGACCACCTCCAAAAATTGATCGTTCGGCTGCATATTGCCGGGACCTTTGATAAACACGACCGGTACATTGATCGCGCCGGTGGGATGGCCGCGATCGAACTCTTCCTCAGTGCGAACATCAAGATAGATCGCATTTTCGCCCTTCTTCATGGTCTCGTGGGCCTGCGCCGGATCGATCTGTTCGATAGCCATAACTCAACTCCTCTCGATGATGGTTGATTATCCCTGATGGTTGCCGAAGCGCTCGAAGTGGACCACTTCATTGCGGGGTTTAAGCGGCTTGGCCTGCGGTGGTTTTTGTGAATTCTGATAACCGAACGGCAGCACGGTAAAAAGCGCCCACCCCGATGGCAATTCGAGCAGTCGCGCGATCTGTTCAGCCTCGAAATTGCCGACCCAGCAGGTACCCAGTCCCATCGCCCACGCTGCATCCGCCATATTCTGCACCGCCTGTGCGCAATCGACATCGGCCCACTGGTTGTTCGCATCCTTCGCTACCACGATCAGCGCCGGTGCTTCGGGAACGAATTTGCCGGTGGTGCAGAACGCGCCCAGTTTGGCGATGGTATCGCGGTCGCGAATCACTACAAATTGCCACGGTTGCTGGTTCTTCGCGCTCATCGCATGGCGGCCGGCATCGACGATCGCGTTCAACTTCTCAGGCTCGACCGCCTGATTGGAAAAGGCGCGCTGCACGCGCCGGGTCGTAATCGCCTCAAGAGCCTCCATATCAATTCACATCCTCCAGGGTTCCATACCCAGGTTCACTATATAACGGATATCGCCGAACCGGACACTTGCAATCGATCGGAGGCGCCGGACCGATTATCCCTGCATCGTTTCGGCTTCGACCCAGACCATCTTGCGGTAATCGAAATGGACATTATCGATAATGTTGAACTTGATTACCGCGAAGTATGGTGAGAGGTCGAAATCGCGCGGTGTGATCAACGATGGGGATACGCTTATGAAAACGCCCCGCGGCGATTCACCGCGGCGCAGCATCCGCCATAAGCGCGAGGGCGGTCCCGGCCGCTGACCTTCCGAATAAGGCTCGAATACCGGCAGAATCGGAAAGCGCACCATCTCAAAGCATTCGGCGATCAGGCTTGAGCAGATCGCGCGCGTCGGCTCGCCCGAACCGAAGTGCAGAGCCTCGCGGCCCATCCGCGGCGGCACTACGCTGACCGGGAAGAAGTACCTCGCCAAATCAAAAATGTTGCGTAAATCATAGGTACGACCGACGCTGCCGATCGCGCGATCCAGAACAACTTTCTGATCGCCATGCGACAGGTGATAAGGCCGGCACAGCCGGATATTGAACTCGCCGTATTTACTCAGCGGTGAGAACACCACGCCTTTCTCGACCAGCGCTTCGACCAACAGATGATGCGCGCCCTCTTCGCCGAATTCCTCGATCAGGCGGCGCCTGCTTTCGGGATCGCTGTTCAACGGCTCATCGCCGACATAAAGCGCGGCATGCGACCATGAACTTTGCGTCAGATATTTGATGCACTCGCTGATTCGCTGATTGCCCTCGACCAGGATCACGTCGCCCTTTCGTATGGTGCGCGCGAGCGCTGTCATGTCGTTGGGAAGGGTAAGCGTGTAGCGCTTGATGGGCTTGGTGAGGATACGGACTAAAATCCCGATCGCGGCCCGGCGCAGCCGCGCAAGCGAGCCTAAAGGCCTTAACGACCCGGTCGGTTTTCCCATCGAGCGCCCTCCGCCCGCCTACATATTAGACGGTGGGCGGGCCGAAAGAATCAGCGATTCGGCGTATTTGGGCTCGGGTCTGGTTTCATCTGGAGGCGCGGGACGAGGGCCGGCTCAGCCGGTGAAGCGCCCGACGATCCCATAATATGGAATCGTTACCTCCTGCTGCTCGGGATCATCCGTCTTGATCACCAGTTGACCGCGCAATTGCCCGTCCGGCGTGTTCTTGCGCAGTATCAACGTCAGTTTGTATTCCTTGCCCGGCGTAACCGGTTCGATCTCAGCGCCCACGCTGCTGCTGGTGCTCGACATGCCGATCAGCTTGACCGGACGCGAGCCAAGGTTTGTGATTCGCACAATTCGCTCGGCGCTGCCGAAATGCGGGACGATGCCGAAGGAGACCTGCGGCGGATCGACCGTGATTGGCCCGGTGACGTTGCCGAACACCGCCACGCTCAGCGGTGCGCGATTGTTCCTGATCTCGACGGTATCGACGAACGGCCCCACCGGCGTCGAATTCGCGAGCAGCACCTTGTATCTCATGCTGCGATCCGGTCCTACCCCCTGGCGCTCGATCTTGACGTTCGGATTAGCATTAACAAGCCGCTCGATCGCGAACCCCTGCCCTTTGAGCGGCGTCACGATCAAATCGCGCGCGGCCGCCCGACCGTGGGGTATCTTGCCGAAATCGATCTCAGCCGGGACCGCCGTTACCTGTGCCTTTACCTCACCCACCATCGTCAACGTGGTCATCGGCGCTTTCGGGTCATTGCTCGTGAGCGTAACCGTATGACTGTCGTGCCCACTCAGAACGCCGGTCGCGAGGGTGACATTGATCTCGCTGGTTTCGCCGGGATTTAACTCGGTACGGGTCGGCTTGGCGGCGGTGCATCCGCAGGAAGCCATCACCGGCCCGATTATCAATTTCCCGGGCCCCGCGTTTTTAATCAAAAAACTATGCTTGACCGGCGCACCGTTAAGGACAGTGCCGAAATCATAGGTCGGGTTGATCGCCTCGAGTTTCGGTTGGGGACCGGAGGTGACGGGTTGCGGCGCACCCTGCACCGATGACCCCGCTGCGCCGTGGCTGAAGGGCGTTAACGATGATCCGTCCTGCGCGATCGCCGCAGCGGACGCGAGACCTGTAATCAGAAAACCTGCCGCGGCCAACTTAATTAATTTGGGGAGGTTGCACATCATGATGTTCTGGTTCGCCTCTGGCATGGGTTACGCCGGGCAGCGGCGGCCCGAATCAAGAGGCGCTGGCGGCCACCCGCTTGAGCGGTGCGGATGGGACGGAAGTTTCGTACCGATTCAGAAAATCAGTCGCATACTGGCCACGGCCAAAATCCGGATCGTCGAGGATACGCAAGTGCAGCGGAATGTTGGTCTTGATGCCATCGATCACATATTCGCGCAGCGCGGCCTTGGCGCGCGCGATCGCCAATTCGCGATTCTCGGCATGTACGATCAGTTTGGCCACCAGCGGATCGTAATGGACCGGGACCTGGTAGCCGTCGTAAAGCGCGGTTTCAACTCGTACGCCGAGTCCGCCGGGCTGATGATGGTTAGTCACGATACCGGGTGACGGCATGCGCGTCTCGGGGTCTTCAGCATAGACACGGCACTCGATCGCCGCACCTTTGTATTCGATCGACCGCTGAGTCAGGCGCTGCTTCCCGCCCATCGCGAGCCAGATGCTCTCCTTCACCAAGTCGATTCCGGTTACCATCTCGGTCACCCCGTGCTCGACCTGAATCCGGGTATTCATTTCGATAAAGTAAAACTGACCATCGGGCGCCAGCAGAAATTCGATCGTGCCGACGTTCGAGTAGCCAACCACGGTCGCGGCTTTGACCGCCGCTTTGCCCATCTTTTCGCGCAACTTGCTGTTGAGCACCGAGCACGGCGCCTCTTCGAGCACCTTTTGATGACGTCGCTGGATCGAACAATCGCGCTCGCCCAGATGAATCACGTTGCGAAAATTGTCGGCTAGGATCTGGAATTCAACGTGTCGGGCGCGCTCGAGGAACTTTTCCAGATACATGACGCGCGAACCGAAGGCCGCTTCGCTTTCGGCGCGGGCCAGCGGGAAAAACCTTCCCAACTCGGCATCGTTGCGCACCACCCGCATCCCCTTGCCGCCGCCACCCGCCGCCGCCTTGATCAGCACCGGATAACCAAGTTTCTTGACCGCGGCCTGAGCGTCGCGCAGTTCGGTCACGCCCTTGCCTTCGCTGCCCGGCAGCACCGGCACGCCATGGCGCGTCATGATACGCCGGGCGCGCGGCTTGTCGCCCATCAGCCGAATATGGCGGGCCGCAGGGCCGACAAAGTTAACTCCTGAACGGCGGCAGGCTTCAGCAAAATCGCCATTCTCGGACAGGAAGCCGTATCCTGGATGGACCGCATCGGCGCCGTAAGCGAGCACCGTGCTGATGATCGCGGGGATGTTCAGATAGCTGGCTTCGGCCGCCGCCGGTCCGATACACACGGATTCGTCGGCCATCCGCACGTGCATCGCATCCTTGTCGGCGGTGGAATAGATCGCGATGGTACGGATGCCCAGCTCGCGGCAGGCCCGGATGATCCGGATTGCGATTGTGCCGCGATTGGCCACCAGCAACTTTTTAAACATCACTGCGCCTAGGCGATTTCCAATACCATGAGCGGCTGACCATATTCGACCGGCTGAGCGTTCCCGCACAGGATTTTGACTATCCGGCCGGCGGCTTCCGCCTCTATTTCATTCATCATTTTCATGGCTTCGATGATACACAACGACTGACCTTTGCGGACGCTATCGCCTTCTTCCACCAGCGGATCTGAATTGGGTCCGGCCGCGCGGTAGAACGTACCCACCATCGGACTGGTCACCAGCTTCTGGTTGGCCTCAAGCGCCGGAACTTCCGCGGCTCCAGGTCTGGGCCGGGTGGCGGCTTCAGGCCGCGGGCGCGATTGAGGCGACTGCGGGGAGACGATCGGCCCCGTCACCTTGACGGTTTTGGGCGCCGCCTGAGCACCGCCTGATTCAAGATTTCCGCGCACCAGGCGTACCTTCCCCTTCTTATCTTCGACCTCCAGCTCGACCAGTCCATAGTCCTGCATCAAAACCAGCAACATTTTCAGGTCGCGTATTTCCATGTTCAATGGCGATCCGATCGTGCTGACTTCAGCACCCCGCGCACTGCGCGCAAAGCTAATGAGTAACTGTCCACGCCAAACCCCATAATCCGTCCGGCCGCGATATCGGCGATAGTTGAGTAATGACGAAACGGCTCTCGACGGTACACGTTTGATAGGTGAATTTCGATCACCGGAATTTTCACCGCCAGCAGCGCATCGCGTATGGCGACACTGGTATGCGTATAGCTGCCGGGATTGAGCAGAATAATATCGGTGCGCTCTGTTCGCGAGGCGTGGATACGCTCGACGATTTCACCTTCGCTGTTGGATTGGAAGGCCACCACCGCCATTCCCAATTCGCGGCCCAGCTCGATCAGTTCGCGATCGACATCCTCCAATCGAACCCGGCCATAGATCTCCGGCTCGCGCTCGCCCAGTAGATTCAGATTCGCGCCGTGGATGACCAGCGCGCGCAACGATACTTCGCCGCCGCCGTTGCTCCCGCTTTTCCCCGCCTCTGCTTTTTTCGCCATTTGCTTGAAACGGCATTGAATCTCACCCTCGTAGCGGTTTCAAGCACGTAATCACCGGCCGGGGCGATTACGTTCGGGTCTTCTCGTCGCGTGCGCGCAAAGCGCGCTGATAAACCTCGCGCCGGCTGCTGCCTTCGGCCCGAGCAATTATCGCGCTCGCATCGCGCACGCTCAACCCCGCCTCCACCAGCATCTCGACCGTGATCGCGCCAGCGCGCGAAACTACCACGGTTTCACTTGCGCCGGCCACCACCAGCGTCAGTTCGCCCAGCGCCGTATCCGTCGTGTATCGCGCGGCCAATTCACCCAACGTCCCGCGGATGCTTTCCTCGTAAATTTTGGTGATTTCACGCACCACCGCAGCCTCGCGATCGGGGCCGAAAAATTCGCCCATGGCGGTCAGCGTCTCACCGAGCCGCCGCGCGGCCTCATAGAAGACCATCGTTCTTGGCTCCGCGCGCAAAGCTTCAAGAGCCGCGCGAAGGGCGCCCGGTCGTGCGGGCAAAAAGCCTTCAAAAGCGAAGCGGTCGGTCGGAATACCCGCGATCGAAAGCGCGGCGATTATCGCCGAGGCGCCGGGCACCGCGCGCACCTCGATCGCCTCGTGATGGGCCGCGCGTACCAGCCGAAAACCCGGATCGCTGATAGCAGGCGTCCCCGCATCGGTTACCAGCGCCACCCGCTCGCTGTTACGCAAGCGTTCGATTATCTCCGGGATGCGGCGATCCTCGTTATGCTCGAAATAACTGAGCATCGGGGTGCGAATCCGATGCGCCGCGAGCAAGGCACCGGTGCGGCGGGTATCCTCGCAAGCAACTAAATCAACCGCACTGAGGGTTTCGATCGCTCGCGCGCTGACATCGCCGGAGTTTCCGATCGGCGTGGCAACTACGTAAAGGACTCCCGCTGAAACGCGTTCGCCGTTGGATTTAGCCGTCAAGTTGTTCGCCGTCGTCCGATCCTGCATTTCGCGCCGCAGGTCTAGCGCGATGCTACTTGTTGGACAACACGCGCTTGAGCGTGACGCTATCGAGCCAGGCGCCTTCGTCCTTTGGACAGGCCATCACGATAACGCCATTTTCGCTGCGCTCGACCAGCGCCTCATGGCATTTGGGACAGAGCAACTGACCTGACTTGACCCGCGCGCGCATCTGCTCGATCAGTTTGCGATCCTGCTCGGCCGCCCATAAGTTTTCGCGGGCCTTCTCAAGCTCGTGCAGCTTGTCTCCAAAACGATTTTTTTCGTCACTCATAAGCGGTCCCCGACGGACGCCGCGCCTGCTGCCTGCGCGATGCTGGATGCGGACGCAGTTCGCGGTCTCAGGTCATCTCCTTGATTAGTTTTCCACTGCGCGCCTTTTCGACGGTTTCCTCGAATTTAGGTCCCAGATCGACACCCATCTGTTTGGCGCGTTTTTTTGCCCACAGCCCAACGTTGCGGGAATCGCGATAAAAAGACTCGTCAGCGGGACGGCCGGGGTCGAACCGATCGATGCGCTGAGCCTCGCTATCGACCACCGCGAACGAAGACATCACTTTGCGCATCCGCCGCTGGTTGCCGCATTGCGGACATTGCGGCTTTGCACGCTGGCGGCCGAGCACCACGTGCGAGCTGATCGCGGCGCAAGCCGGGCATTGGTACTCAAAGATTGGCATTTACAATAAGACAGAATAGCGGTTCGCGGCAGCCTGCACCAAATCGTTCGATGACGCGCTCATGCGTTACCGAACAACAGCCTGATCACTGGATTGCCGACGAACAGAACCGCACCCATGATCGCAATCGTGATCCCGGTTACGATCCACCAGCCCGATGCCTGCTCGAGGCCAATCGCCAACGTCGCAAGGCCCCACACCGGGATCGCCAGCGCGATTATCAATCCGAGAATCAGGTTGATCGCTTGCCCAGCGTTGCGCGGCGCGCTGTTCGTAGTCTTCATGTTTTTATTTTATTGCGGCCGGCCAATGATGGCGCTGGCCGCGCTCAGGATCGAAACTGGCGACTTCCATTGCGCCGGCGTTGTGCGCGAAGCCGACGCGTCCCCGATGGTCCACGAGTATGATACCGGCCTCCGATCCGGTGGTACGGCCTAAATCGGCTATAACATCCGCGGCTACCCGGTTCGGATCCGCGCCGCCGAGCGCCATCACCGCCTGCCTGCACAGCATCATCCTGATGATCGCTTCGCCGTGTCCGGTGGCCGACGCGGCGCCGCGTCCACTCGCATAAATTCCGGCCCCCACGATCGCGGTGTCGCCGATTCGCCCGGGCATTTTACCGGTCATGCCACCGGTCGAGGTGCCGGTGGCGATTATGCCGCTGGTGTCGATCGCTACCGCGCCGACCGTGCCGCCTGAGGAGTCGGAGCGTTCTTCAGCCAGCCGATTTTCCACCACAATTCGCCAGCGAGCCTTGGCGCGCGGACTTATCAGTTCCTCGGGACGGCATAATGGGATTCCAGCCCGGCGCGCGATCCGCTCGGCGCCCGCCCCGGCCATAAGCAGATGGGGCGTATCCTCCATCACGGCGCGCGCCAGCAAAATCGGGTTTTTCACCCGTGTGATCACCGCCACCGCACCGGCCCGCATCGGTGCGCAAGCTGCGGCATCCGCGATCAAATCTGCTTCGCCCTCCGCCTCGGCCAGCATCAGCGCGGCATCCATCTCAACCCGCCCATCGGCGGTTAATACCGAGCCGTAACCGGCGTTGAAGTATTCATCGTCTTCTAGCGCCCTGATCGATGCGCTTACCGCGTCGAGCGCCCGGCCGCCGCCGCGCAGAATCTCCATCCCGCAGCGCAGCGCGAACATCATGCCCTGCCGCCGCCGGGGACGCTCGCTGGCGGGCCCACGCGCGCCGGCTCCGCCGTGCAAAACCAGCGCCGGGATAAACTGCGAGTTCATTTACGCTAGCGGGCGGCGAGCCCATAGAAACATGCGCCGAAATGGAAATATCAGCGGACCGCGCGTGGCATAGCCATGTTCCAGCTCGAGCAGCAGATCGGCCTCGAATTGCGTACGCTCGGCGGGCGTCAGCCGCTCGAGGAAGGGACGCATCGAGGTGGCGCGGCTCCATTCGATAACCTCGGCTGGACCGGTCATCGGATGCTCGAAAGTGCGGTAGTAGCAATCAAGATTGACGAAGCCAATTCCGGTCAGCATCTGGCGGTACTCTTCCAGCGGACGCACATACAGGCCGGGCAGGCGCGCGTCAGCCAGCCGCTCGCGCCATCGATCGCGGGCCGCCACTACCAGCATCGATTGCTGCGCGGTTTCTGTTTCGTTCGACGGAATCTGAAAGGCCAGCCGTCCGCCCGGCGCGAGCGCGGCATAGCTGGCGGCCAACACCGGGCGATGGTCCGGAACCCATTGCAGCGCGGCATTGGAGAATACCAGCGTGTATTCCCGGTCGGCGCGGAAGTCGCGAAAGTCCTGGCGCACGAAACGCACCCGCCGCGCGATTCCTGGATCGAGGTTTTCCATCGCCTTTATCGCGCCGTCGATCATCGCCGGCGACGAATCGATTCCGAGGCCGGTTCCATGCACGGTCTGGCGTACGATCTCGATCGTGTTCTCGCCAGTGCCGCAGCCTAAATCGATTATACGTTCATCAGCCTGCAGCTTGAGCCGATCCAGCATCGCCGCGAACGGCTCCGCCCGATACCGCCTGAAGCGATGATAGAGTTGCGGATCCCAGTCAGTCATTGGGTAACTCTCGTATTGGATACTGGTGCGATGTCGCTGCTCTGCACCTGACGGGTCGATTTCTCCGAAGCCTCTGGAATCGCGAACTCAGTGATCGACGCGGGCGGCGTCAAGCGTCCGATCTTGCCGCCGGGTTCGGTAAACCAGAGGCTCTGGTCGGGACCGGCGGCAATAAAACCGGGGTAGGTATCGGAGTTTGCCTTCAAACTCTGCAATTTTCCATCGCGCCCGATTCGGTAAAACATATGCGCCTTGGCGATGGTAATCCAAATGTTATCGGCGGCGCTCGCGATACCAAGCGGCACTCCCCGCGGCGGCAGCAGATAGTCAGTCGCGACTCCATCGCGGCTGATCTTTCCGACCTTGTTGGCCGCCAGTTCGGTGAACCACAACGTACCGTCCGATCCGATCGCCAGGCCGCCCGGCCGGCTGCTCGCGGTTGGAATCTTGAATTCCTTGATCGAGCCGGCGGTGGTGATGCTTCCGATCGCATTGGCCCGATCCTCAGCAAACCAGAGATCGTGATCGCGTCCCGCTATCATCTCGCCCGGTCCACCATCGTGCGGCAGTGCATATTCTATTATGGCGCCGTCCCGATCTATTCGCCCAATCCGATTCGCGGCGTGCTCGGTGAACCAGATCGCACCATCGGCGCCGCCGGCAATTCCATCCGCACCAGCCATCGGAGTTGCGAGCGTGAAATAGGTGAGCACCGCGCTCACCGGATCCAACCGCCCGATCCGGTTGCCGACCGGGTCGGTGAACCAGATTCTGCCATCCGCACCGGGCGCCAGGCGTTCAGGAAAGCCCGGCCCTCCGAGCGCGAATCTGAGCACTTCACCGGCCGGCGTGAGGCGTCCGATAGCATTGTTCTGATACTCAGTGAACCAGACGTTGCCGTTAGAATCGGCTGCCAGCGCGTAGGGCGCGTGGAACTGCTGCTTACTGATATAGGCGCGATGCATGGTGATTCTGGGCAGCGCATTTATCGACTTGTCCGCACTGCTGGAACAGCCTGCGATCAGAGCGACGATCACCAGCGCGATAATCGAACCGGCGGCGGCGCTCAGGCGCCGTCCGCCTGGCCGCGTCGCCGCCGTCGCGTGATGGAGTCGTTGCACGGTCATCGCATTACCCATCATATTTGCGCCGCCGCTTTGCCGCCGCCCGCCGGTATCTGATCGATCGCGAACCAGCAACTCGACAAATAACCCAGCGCCAGCGCAAAACCCGCCATCGGCGCCAGAGCTAAAACCGTGGCCTTACTCAAACCGGGAATGAACCATACCAACAATTGCAACCCCGAAGTTGGCGGACAGGCTCGGCATACCAGCCCGACCACGAGGTAACTACCGATCGCCGCCCAGAGCGCGCGCCGCCTGACCCGCCCGATCGCCGCCGCCCGCGCCAATGCAGCGAACAGGAGCAGCATCAGCACTAGATCGTAGACTTCGACCCCCGGCAGGATCACGATCGCGGTCACTATCCATAAGGTGAAGCCGGCCCACTCGGCATCGCGATGGCGTACGCGCCACAACCGGACGCTGATCGCGATCGTAACAGCGAGGGCGCCCAGCGACATCGCGCCGCTCCGCGCGATCCATTCCGGCGCGCGCATCCGTTCCATCACACCATGCACATAGCTCAGCGAATTGCCGAGTCCGAACATCGATGTGGTAAGCAATCCGCCGGCGGCTGAAAATCCGATCGCGGCCCATAAGCTCCGCCAGCGCCGAAACACAAACAGGTAACCGAACAGGAGGAATGGAAAGAGCTGTAACAGCCCGGCGGCCGCCAGCGCCGCACCCGCCGCCACGTCGCGATTGCGCTCCAGCAGGCGGAGCATCGCAGCCAGCAGCAGCAGAGTCAGGATTTGGCTCTGGCTCAAGACGAAATGCTCGGCCACCGGCGGATAAAAGATCGCCAAGACCGCTAAAAGCGATCCCAGCCGCCAACCGAGTCCAATCCCGCCGCCAAACAGCAACACCAGCGCGGCCGCCAGCATCGCGGCGTTGATCGAGGTCCAAACCCAGTAGGCGGTGTATGGCGTCAGCGCGGTCAATCCGCCGAACAGCACGATGAAGGCCGGCGGATCGGTCGGGTGCTCCAGATTCAGCGTCTGTAATCCGAATTCATATCCGATTCGATCGAGATCGACCGTGTAAGGATCCAGCCCACGACGCCACGCAACGCCGGCAACATAGAAAACGCTGAATTGCGGACGATCGCTGCGCAAATGCAGGTTCTCGAACAGTCCGACCGCCAATAGCAGCATCGCCAGCCAGAGCACGGCGAGGGTTATTGGATTCAGCAGTGCCCGGCCCAATCCAAGGAGGGAAACGCGCCCCGGCGAGGCGATCGCGGCGGTATCGGCTCCGATCATGGCGTCCTCGGGTGCGCCCGTGCTGAGCATAAGATCAGATTTGCGCGCCGCTCCTCCACCATGCCCTCCGCTGCGAAAAAAGCTGCCGCGAGCCTAGCCTGAACGTCACCCGCAAGCGAGCGATGGCCCCGCCGAAGGCAGTCAGAAGCGACCGGTGCGTTTGGCGATTCCGGCCAGCGTGGCCGCTCGGCGCGCGATCACGGGACTGGATTTTAAATGTTCGATAGCGGCAGGCAGACGCCAACTCCAGTTGCTCGCGCGCACTGTGCCGGGATAATTGATTCTCGCCGTCCAGCCAAAAAGATCTTGCAGCGGTTCGATCACCACAACTGAAGGCGCTGCGTAGAGCGCTTCCAGTAACGCGTCGAGAGTTAATTCGTCGAGGGAATCCCGATCCCAGACCTCGCGAGTCTCGATTCCGACCGATTCGACCAACAAACGGCGTTGCTGCGCACCGCACTCCCGCCACCATTGGGCCAGCGTTTCAGTATCGTGAGTACCTGTGCTGGCGACCGACAGCTCGGAATAACATGCCGGATCGACATAGCGATCTTCCGGGTTTCCGCGTCCGGCTTTTTCCCATCGCAGCACCTTATAGCCCGGCACTTTGAGGTTCTGCAGCGAATCGTGTACCCAGTCCGGAATCAGCCCAAGGTCCTCCGCGATCAGATCCGTGTCGGGGGCCTCGGCCTGGATCGCCCGCATGATCGACTCGCCCTGTTGACGCTGAGCAGTAACCTCGGCGGGCGTGAAATTTCCGAGATCATCCGAGTCCGCAGCAAAATTGTAGGTTCGGTACAGGCCCACCACATGATCGATCCGAACCACGTCGTACAGATCACGGGCCTGCCGCATCCGGGATCGCACCAAAGGCCAGCCCTCCGCGCCCATGCGATCCCAGCGCGGCATCGGCAGTCCCCAGCGCTGGCCGTTCGCGCTGAAAGCGTCGGGCGGCGCGCCGACCAGGCGCGAGAAGTCGAAATGATCCTGCCGTGACCAGACCTCGGCGCTATCGCGACCGGGCGAGAAAGCCAGATCGCCTCCGATCATCGCACCGGCGGCATGGTAGTTCGCGCGGGCCGCGCAGATTTGCCGATGAGCCAAAAACTGCCAGTAACTGTACCTCGCGATCGAATCGGCCAACTCAGCCCGCGCCTGGCCGATCGCGCAACGATCGAGGTTACGCAGCGCGTACGGCCATTCATCCCAAGGTTTCCAGTTGAAGCGATCCTTCAGCGCGCGGAACAACGCATAAGCGGGCAGCCAGTATTCATTCGCTTTTTGAAATTTTGAAAAAGCAGCGCGTTCCTCGCCGCCGCCGGCGGTGAGAAACCATCGGAAGGCCTGTCCCAACAGGTCGAGCTTTTTACTCCGCACCACCTCGCGCGCAACTTTGCGCCGTCCGCCGATTTCCGCATATGCCTGCTTCAGCGCCGCGTCCGGTATCCCTTCGATTTGTTCCACTGCGATGTACAGCGGATCGATCGCGAAAATGCTTAACGGGCTATACGGGCTCGCCTCGCCCGGAGTGGTTTCGTTCAACGGCAGCAATTGGATCAGCCGATGGCCCATCGCCAGCGCCCAGTCGAGCATCGGACCAAGACCGCCGATATCGCCGCGCCCAAGATCATGTCTGGTCCGCAGCGAAAAAAGCGGTATCAGAATTCCCGCCGATCGCCTCAACATGTTTTTCCTACGGAAAACTAACGAAAGTGGAAGGGATCAATTGAACTAGCTCTTCTGCTTGCCTTCCAAAAGCTGACGTTTCCAGTCGAGCCGCCGCGCCTCGGCACCGGCTTCTTCGGCTTCCTTAATCATCCCCTTCTTCTGGTAGAACATGCTGAGATTGGTAAACGCCAGAAGATCTTCCGGTTCCTGTTTAAGATGAACCTTGGTGAGTTCGATCGCGCGGTCGAGATCGCCCTTGGCCTGGTAACACATGATCATCCCGTGCAAGGCATCGGCGTACTTAGGATCGAGCTCCAAAGCCTGCTGATATAATGCGATCGCCTCGTCGTACTTATCGTCGGCGTACAGATCCACCGCGTCGTCGTACAGTTTTTCCTTATCCGGCATTGCCAGCCTCACCTTGGATGATAATGGATAGCGGAGCGGACCCGTCAATCACGCTAAGGATCGATCAGCACCCCTGGATTAAGGATACCGTTCGGATCGAGAGCGTGCTTGGCCGCTCTGAGCGCCCGCGCGAATCCCTCGGGCCGCTGACGATCATACCACGGCCGATGGTCCCGTCCGACCGAATGATGATGCGTGATGGTGCCGCCCAACTCGATCAGCAGGTCCGAAGCCGCAGTCTTGATTTCATGCCATTGCTCGAGTTCGCTGCCGCGCCGGGCCGGACCGAGCACCGTGTAATAAGGCGCCGCGCCGTCGGGATACGCATGGGTCAGCCGGCAGGTGACCGTCGCCTGCCCGCACACTCGTTTCGCTACGTCGGCGGTACGCTCCATCACTTGTGCATGAAACTCCGCGAACTTGTCCCAGGTGATCGCAGTCTCGAAAGTCTCGCTCAGCATCCCGATCGCGACCATCGCATCATGAATATAAGGACCGGCCAGAAACGTCCGGCGCCAGGCGCCCGCCGCGCCCTCATGAGTCGCCAGCGCATCGTTCGCCGCAGAGGTGGGATCGGGAGCCCGTCCGCCGTGATCGGCGCACAGTTCGAGCGCACGTTTCATCCATACGTCGAGCGGATGGTCCGCCGATTCAAACGCCAATACCAATACCGCGCTGCCATCGTGCGCCGCGCCGGCATTGGCCGCCTCGCCGGGGTCGAGCAGCCGGCAGTTGGCCGGCGACAGTCCCGACTGGCTGATCGCGCGCACCGCCGCTGCCCCTTGCATAAAGTTCGCGAACATCACCGAGGCCCCGGCACGGAACGCCGGCCGATCCTGTAATCGCATCCAGGCTTCGGTGATGATTCCCAAAATGCCCTCGGAGCCGATAAACATCCGATCGGGACTGGGTCCCGCTCCCGATCCGGGCAGGCGGCGCGACTGTACGATCCCGGTCGGCGTTACCACGCGGGTCGATTCGACGAATTCGTCGATATGCGTGTAGAGCGTGGCGTAATGACCGCCGGATCGCGTCGCGATCCATCCGCCGAGCGAGGAAAATTCAAACGATTGCGGGAAATGGCGCAGCGTCAGCTTATGCGGCTTGAGCTGATCTTCCAGCGCCGGACCAAAAATTCCGCCCTGAATTCGCGCGGCGCGCGACTGGCGATCGATCTCCAGCACCCGATCGAGCTTCGCCAGGTCGATCGAAACCACACCGTGGTAATCCCCGCTCGACGGCGCTTCGATGCCACCGGCCACCGACGATCCGCCGCCATATGGAATCGCCACCAGATGCTTCGCGTCGCACCATTCGAGCACGCGAACCACCTCGGCTTCATCGCGCGGAAACGCGATTACATCGGGCGGAGTTGGAAATTCACCGCGAAAGCCGCGCACGAGATCGCGAAAGCTCTTGCCATACGTATGGCTGGCGCGTTCGTGAGCGTCGGTAGTGCAGATCGCCGCCAGCGCCGGCGGCGCCGCGATACGCGGCGGGCGCATCGCGATCCGATCGATCGTGGGCGGCGCACTGACGGTTAAGCCGGTGATGCCGAAGCGCTGCGCCATCCGATCGGCAAGTTTGCGATGCTCCTGCGGGGTCAGACCCTGATCCTCGTAGCCCCAGCCCCAGAATTTTCGTTTGCGCATCGCCACTTCTTTAGGAAAAGAACCCTTGCGTCAGTTAGCCGAGGCGAACAACCGATGCTCTTTCATCCAGTCTTGAGTCAACTCGATCGCCCCATCCGTGTACGGCAGAAACACAATCCCCTCGCCGGGGCCGAACTGTCGCACATCAACCAGACTTCGGAAGCGATCGGGAATTTCGTTGAGGTAATGACGTTTATGGCGCTCCGGATAGAGATCGATTTCCATCTGCGCGCGCTTCATTCCGCGCATGTACTTCTCGACGTCCTCCGAATCCACGCCCGCCGGAAACATGAAGGCGATCATGAAGGTCGAGTCGACCACCCGTCGGAACCCGAGTTGCTCCAGAATCTGGTACGACAGCCCCCATACGCTCACCGCCTCGATTTCGCCATCGAGGATGGCGTCAATGCGAGCCATCGGCAGGCCCATGAATTTAAGCTTCACTTCGGACGGCTTGAGAAACGCCTCGAGCGCCTGAATCGCGGTGAAATGGCTGCCCGAATGATAGCCCGCCGCAATCTCCGCATGCGCCAGATCCTCCGGCCCATGAATTCGTGAATTGGGACGCACCATGATCGCGCCCGGCGTTACGACGTAGGCATTGCGATATACATTGCCGAGATGCTGCGTGGCGGCCTCGTTCACCGCCCAATGACAGGCGCAACTGATGTCGGATCGCTCGGGACCCTTGTTGCCGTTGCCCTGTTTATAGCTTTCGAAAGCGCCCGATCGTACTTCCGGCGCGCCCTTTTCGCGACGCGCGATACCCAAATCGCCAGTCACGAAAATATAGTTGAGGCCCTCGTCTCTAAAGTAACCCAGTTCGTCGGCCACCCACTCCTGCAATCGCCCATGCGATTGAATATGAAAAAGCGGCATGCTAGCGGACCTCCGCTGGTTCTAGCGATTACTGTAATCCCGTCATTCATTTTCGGACTAATATCCGCCAATCACAAGCACCTTTACGCCGATTCGAAGAACCCGCCACCGTTTTCAGACCGCGCGGAATCTGCCGCGTTCGTTGCGGGGCGAGCAATTCGGTCGTATTTTTCAGGCTACGATCGAAAGCAAGGAGCCGACCGCGATGGCGCAATATACCACCCTGTTGTTCGAGACCGGCGAGAATCTCGCCCGCATCACGCTTAATCGTCCTGCCGCCGCCAATGCGATGAACGCCGAGATGGTTCGCGAGCTGGCGGACTGTATCGCGCGCTGTGAAGACGATCATGCGGTCCGCGCGGTGATACTGACCGGCGCGGGCAAGGCCTTTTGCGCCGGCGGCGATCTCAAGGGTTTTGCCGCCCAGCCGCCGGACGAGCTTGCGGGTTTCATCGACGATATGACCGGGCATCTGCATCGCGCACTCTCGCAAATGGCGCGGATGCGCGCGCCGGTTGTTGCTGTTATCAATGGCGCCGCCGGCGGCGCCGGGATGAGTCTCGCCTGCGCCGCTGATTTTGTAATCGCCGCCGAATCCGCTCGCTTCACCATGGCGTATACTCGGGCCGGACTGACGCCCGATGGCGCCGGCACCTATTTTTTACCGCGAATAGTAGGCTTTCGGCGCGCCGCCGAGCTGATCATCACCAATCGCGTGCTGAGCGCGAAAGAGGCCCTGGAACTCGGAATCGCAACCCGGGTGGTGCCGGATGATCAGATCAGGCTCGAGTCTGAGGCTTTTGCCGCCGAGCTTGCGCGCGGCGCGACGCTGGCTTACGGCGCAGTCAAGCGGCTGTTGCTGGCCAGCGCCAACAATTCGCTCGAAGCGCAGATGGAACTCGAAAGCGCAGCGATCTCGCGGATGACTACCACCCGCGACGGACGCGAAGGGATCGCCGCCTTCGTCGCCAAACGGCCACCCGAGTTCAAAGCCAGCTAGAATTTGCGGCGTGCGGGCGTATGGTCATCTCCAAAGGCAGCATTCACCTCTCGACTCAAAAGGATAAAAAAGACAGATGCAGTACACCAGGCTTGGCCGCACCGGATTGACTGTTTCGCGAATTTGTCTCGGATGCATGAGCTATGGCTCCAAAAAATGGCGCGAATGGGTGATCGAAGACCCAAGCGAGGTGCGCAAGCATTTCGCGCTGGCGATCGAAAATGGAATCAATTTTTTCGATACCGCCAATGTTTATTCCTCCGGCGCGAGCGAGGAATTGACCGGCCGGATGTTGAACGAGATAGCGGCGCGCGACGAAGTCGTGCTCGCGACCAAGGTTTACATGCAACTCGGCCCGCAACCCAATCGCGGCGGACTCAGCCGCAAACACCTCATCGATCAGTGCGAGGCCTCGCTGAAGCGGCTAGGGATGGATTACATCGACCTCTACCAGATTCATCGTTTCGACTCGGCCACTCCAATCGAAGAGACGCTTGAGGCGCTCGACTCCCTCATCCGGGCCGGCAAAGTGCGCTATATCGGCGCCAGCAGCATGGCGGCCTGGCAGTTCGCCAAAATGCTATTTACCGCCGCGGATAATCAATGGCATCGGTTCGTTTCGATGCAGGATCATTACAACCTGGTCTATCGCGAAGAGGAACGCGAAATGATTCCGCTGTGTATCGATCAGGGCGTGGCGGTGATTCCGTGGAGCCCGATCGCGCGAGGCCTGTTGGCGGGAAATCGCAAGCGCGGCGGCCAGACGGTCACCAAACGCGCCGAAGAAGATGAGATGGCGCGCAACCTGTATCGCACGGAAGCGGACTACGAGGTGGCGGAAATCTGCGAGCGAGTAGCGGCCAGGCGCGGCGTCACGCCGGCTCAGATCGCATGCGCATGGCTGTTGCAAGCGCCCGGCGTCACCGCGCCGATCGTCGGCACCACGCGTCTGGAACATATCCGCGAACTGATCGCCTCCACCGATATCAAGCTCGGCGCGGAGGATATTGCGGAGCTTGAAAAACCGTACCAGCCGCATCCAATCCTCGGCCATCATCAGCCGACTCCGGCCGAAATGATGGGACGATCGGAGCGTCCGTCCTGAGCGATTGTCAGCAGGAGCCTATGCGGGCGTGTAGCCGTCGTGCAGCAGCGACTTGGCGATGATCATCCGCAGAATCTCGCTGGTGCCTTCGCCAATTTCAGAAATTTTCGCATCGCGCATGTAACGCTCGACCGGGAAGTCGGTCACGTAGCCATAGCCGCCGTGAATCTGCACGGCCTTGACCGTCGCCGCCATCGCGGTTTCGGACGCAAACAGCTTAGCCATCGCAGCTTCGCGGCCAAACGGCTTGCCCTGATCCCTGAGCTGCGCCGCGCGGCACGTCAGCACCCAGGAAGCATCGATGCGCGTAGCCATGTCGGCCAGCATCCACTGGATCGCCTGGAAGTCCGCGATCGGTTTGCCGAATTGCTTGCGCTCACGAGCATAGGCGACCGAATCTTCCATCGCGCCGCGAGCGATTCCGGCGGCAAATCCGGCAATCCCGATGCGCCCGCTTTCGAGAATGCTGACGGTCTGCGGACGAAAGCCCTGCCCTGCCTGCCCGATCAGGTTTTCGGCCGGCACCTTGAGGTTATCGAAAATCACTTCGGCGGTGTCCGACGCACGCATCCCGAGCTTCTCGATCTTGCGCCCATTGGTAAGACCGGGCGTGTCGCGCTCCACTATAAACGCGGAAATTCCATCGTGGCCTTTGGCGGGATCGGTCCGCGCCATTACCACCAGCACTTCCGCCACGTTGCCGTTGGTGATGAACAGTTTGTTCCCGTTGATGACGTAATTGTCGCCCTCGCGGGTGGCGGCGGTGCGCAACGCGGCGGCATCGGATCCAGACCCCGGTTCGGTCAGGCACCAGGCCGCCAGTTTCTTAGCTTTGATCAGATCGGGCAGATATTTCGCCTTCTGCCGATCGGAGGCGAACTTCGCGATATGTCCGCTGCCGAGCGACATGTGCGCGGCGCACGCCAGTCCGACCGAGGCGTCATAACGCGAGAGACCTTCGACCACCAGCACCTGCGAGAGCGTATCGGCGCCGCCGCCGCCGTATTGTTCGGGAAAAGCGACGCCCAGAAATCCGAGTGCGCCTAATTTTTCCACCACCTCGCGCGGAAAATATTCGTCCTTGTCCCAGGCGGTCGAATGCGGCTTGAGCTCGCGTTCGGCGAAGGCGGCCACGGTCTCGCGAATCTGGCGTTGCTCGTCGGTCAGATCGAAGTTCATCGCTGTATCACTGTCGCGGATGGACGTTTTCGTGCACCCACTTGATGATCTCCTCGGTGGTGGCTCCCGGCGTGAAAATTTGTTTGACGCCCATCGTGCCGAGTTCGCGCGCGTCGTCGCCCGGAATGATGCCGCCGCCGAACACCGCGACGTCATCCGCGCCGCGCTCCTTCAGCAGCCGTATCACTTCGGGAAAAAGCGTCATATGCGCGCCGGACAGCACGCTCAGGCCCACCGCATCGACATCTTCCTGCACCGCGGCCTCGGCGATCATTTCCGGCGTCTGGTGCAGCCCGGTGTAGATAACCTCGAAGCCACCGTCGCGCAGCGCCCGCGCGATAATCTTCGCGCCGCGGTCATGGCCATCCAGCCCCGGCTTCGCCACCAATATTCTTAACCGTCGTTCGTCCATCGAATTTTTTATAGCCACCCCGGATCGGTATAGACCCCAAACTCGCTGCGGAACACGTCGCTGATTTCTCCGATCGTGGCTTCGCCGCGCACTGCCGCGCAAATCGGCTCCATCAGGTTTTCGCCCGAACGGCAGGCCTCGGCCACCCGCCGAAGTGCATCCCCGACCGCGCCGGCGTTGCGGCTGCGTTTCATCTCACGCACCCGCGCCACCTGATGCTTTTCCATCGCCGGGTCGATCCGCAGGGTCTCGACCGGCGCATCGCCTTCGTTGTGGTACTTGTTAACGCCGACCACGATTTTGACGCCCTGCTCCAACTGCCGTTGATAGTTGAAGGCCGCCTCGGCGATTTCGCGTTGCGGATAGCCGCGCTCGATCGCCTTGAGCATCCCGCCGGCCTCATCGATTCGATCGATATAGTGTTGCGCTTCGCGCTCCATGCGATCGGTCAGCGCTTCGATCGCATAGCTGCCGCCCAGCGGATCGATGGTGTTCGCGACTCCGGTTTCGTCGGCGATTATCTGCTGCGTGCGCAGCGCCACCATTACCGCTTCCTCGGTCGGCAGCGCATAGGTTTCGTCCATCGAATTGGTATGCAGCGATTGGGTGCCGCCGAGCACGCCGGCCAGCGCCTGAATCGCCACCCGCACAATGTTGTTCATCGGCTGCTGCGCAGTCAGCGAGACGCCGGCGGTCTGCGCATGGGTGCGCAGCATCAGCGAGCGCGGATCCTTCGCCCCGAAGCGCTCTTTCATCAGATGCGCCCACATCCGGCGCGCCGCGCGCAGCTTGGCGATCTCTTCCAGAAAATCGTTGTGCAAGTCCCAGAAGAACGACAGCCGGGGCGCAAAATCATCGAGCGCCAGTCCGCGCCGGATCGCTTCCTCGACGTAGCAGATGCCATCGGCGAGCGTGAACGCCAGCTCCTGCACGGCAGTCGAGCCGGCCTCGCGGATGTGGTAGCCGGAGATCGATACCGGATGCCATCGCGGCACGCGCTTGGCGCAGAATTCGATCATGTCGATAACGATTCGCAGCGACGGCGCGGGCGGCGAAATCCATTCGCGCTGTGCGATGAATTCCTTCAGCATGTCGTTTTGAATGGTGCCCGACAGCCGCTCCCACGGCACCCCTTGATGCTCGGCGACCACCAGATACATCGCGAGCACGATCGAGGCGGTGCAGTTGATCGTCATCGAGGTGGTCACTTCCGCCAGCGGGATACGATCGAACAGCGCCAGCATGTCGTGAATCGAGGAGACCGAAACGCCTTCGCGTCCCACCTCACCCTGGGCGCGCTCGTGATCGGCGTCGTAGCCCATCAGAGCTGGCATATCGAAGGCGGTCGATAGTCCGGTCTGGCCCTGCGACAGCAAAAAATGAAAGCGCGCGTTGGTATCGGCCGCCAGCCCGAAACCCGCGAATTGCCGCATGGTCCACAGCTTGCCGCGGTACATCGATCCGTAGACGCCGCGCGTGTACGGATACTGTCCGGGATAGCCGATTTTTTCGTCGTAATCGCCGGCGCGGTCTTCCGGGCCATACAGCGGTTCGAGTTCGAGATCTGACAGCGTGGTGAAGCGCGCGGGACGCTCCGCCGCGCCGCGATAGGTATGCTCGAGCCATTCGCGCTTGCTGGTCACCCTCGATACCTCAGCGGTTTCCGACCAGGTAGTTTGCAATCACGATGCGCTGCACCTCGGAAGTGCCCTCGTATATTTCGGTGATTTTGGCGTCGCGGAAATAACGCTCGACCTTGAATTCCTTGGTGTACCCGTAGCCGCCGTGAACCTGAATCGCCTGCGTGGCGGCGCGCATCGCGGACTCGGCCGCGAACAGCTTCGCCATCGCCGACTCGCGCGTACACGGCATCCCGGCGTCCTTGAGCGCGGCCGCCCGCAGCGTCAGCAGACGCGCCGCATCGATATCGACCGCCATATCGGCCAGCTTGAATTGAATCGCCTGATGGCGCGCGATCGGACCGCCAAAGGCCGTCCGTTCGCCGGCGTACTTGAGCGAATCCTCCAACGCCGCACGACCGATGCCGACGCCTTGCGCCGCAATGCCGATACGCCCGCCGTCGAGCGTCTTCATCGCCACCTTGAAGCCGTCACCCTCTTCGCATAGCAGGTTCGCGCGCGGCACCCGTAAATCGCTCAGCGAGATTTGCGCGCTGTGAGCGCCATGAATGCCCATCTTGTCTTCGGTCCGCGTCACCTGCCATCCGGGCGACGAGGTATCGACGATGAACGCGCTCAGCCCGCGATGGCCTTTGCTCGGATCGGTCACCGCGAAGGTGATCGCCACCGAGGCCTGCGGGCCATTGGTGATAAAATTCTTTGTCCCGTTTAGCACATAGGAATCGCCATCGCGCACGGCGCGGGTTTTCTGCGCGGCGGCGTCGGAACCGGCCTGCGGCTCGGTCAGGCAAAAGCATCCGATCGATTTGCCCGACGCCATCTTCGCGACGAAGCGATCCCGTTGCGTATCGGTGCCCAATCCGAGAATCGGCCAGGTTGCCAGCGACGAATGCGCCGACACGATAGTGCCGGTCGCCGCGCAGGCGACCGACAGCTCTTCTACCACCAGCGCATAGCTGACGTTATCGAAGCCTGCCCCGCCCCATCGTTCGGGCACAAATACGCCCATCATGCCGAGTTCGCCCAATTCCGCGACGATCTCCGCGGGATAGCGATGGGTGCGATCGGTCTCGATCGCCACCGCCGCCAGCCGATCGCGCGCAAAGCGCCGGGCCGTGTCACGCGCCTGACGTTGCGCCTGGTTCAGTTCCAAATCCATCGTAATTCTGTCTTCTTTACGCAGTTGCCGCCCGCTTGCATTGAGTCGCGGCATTGCGCTCTCTACTTCAGGTTTTAGCTTAGCGTTTGCCCCAGCGCCATAGAATCTATCGTTAGCGATGCTGCCATACCGGCGTTCGCTTCTCGACAAACGCTTTCGTCCCCTCCACGCGATCGGAACTGGCGAACATAACGCCAAAGGCCTCCTGCTCAAAGCGCAGACCGGCCTCCTCGGTCATGATCGACGCCGCGGCGATAGCGGCTTTTGCCTGCCGAATCGCAATTGCGGATTTCTGAACAATTTTTTCGGCCCGGCTGCGCGCCACGCTGATCAGCTCGGCGGGAGCCACCACCTGGCTGACGAGTCCCCATTGGAAGGCGGTTTTCGCGTCGAACATATCGCCGGTCAGGATCACCTCGCGCGCGCGATTCTGACCGATCCGATGCGGCAGCCGTTGGGTACCGCCAAAGCCCGAAATCAGGCCGAGGTTTACCTCCGGCTGGCCAAAGCGCGCCCGATCGCTGGCGACGATCAGATCGCAGGCCAGCGCCAGTTCAAGCCCTCCGCCCAAGGCAAATCCATTAACGGCGGCGATTACCGGAAGCGGAAGCTGTTCGATCGAATTCATCACCTCATGACCAGCACTGATAAATTCGCGTATTTCGATCGCCGTCATGGCGGCCATCGCGGCAACGTCAGCACCGGCGACAAAAGCGCGATCGCCCGCGCCAGTGACGATTAGCACACGGATCGACGGCTCGCGCCGTACTTCGTGCAGTACCTCGAGAAATTCGCCCAGCACTTCGCGATTGAGCGCATTCAAGGCCTGCGGTCGATTTATCGTCAAAATTGATATGGGCGCCGGCTCGAAGATCAAATGCTTAAAATTCAACCGCTTATCCTCCGAATATTTTTTCCGAATTGATTCACGAATTGATTCAAATGAGGGTCGGCCGCCAAACCCGCGGCTGTCAAGTGGCGCGGCACTTCCGCATCGGGAACTTCAAGTTGAGCGCAAAGCGCATCCCGAGAACTGGGCAGCAGAAACCGCGCCCATTTCGGTTCATCGCGACTCGCCGCTGATCGTGGTTCCTGTTACTCACAGGGACGATGACTCCAAAGTTGTTCAGGCCCATTACCTCCCCTTCTTCACTGTTCAAGCTTTTTATTGTGTTGCCGATGCTCTTGTTCGTATTCGCCTTGGCTGCGATCAGGGCGAACGCGGCTCCCCTTGCGGTGAAGGTATCCGGCAATCAGTTGATAGATGGAAACGGGAAGACCATCCGCCTGATCGGCGTAAATCGATCCGGTACCGAGTACCGCTGTGTCAGCCGCTGGGCCGGCATTTTCGATGGACCGTCGGACGATGCATCGATCGCGGCGATGGCGAGCTGGCACATCAACACCGTGCGCGTCCCGCTCAACGAGGATTGCTGGCTCGGAATAAACGTGGTCAATCCACAGTACTCGGGCGCCACTTATCGTAACGCGATCGTCGACTACGTAAACCGGCTGCATCGGTACGGCCTCTACGCGGTTCTCGATCTGCACTGGAACTCTGCGGGTTCCGGGGTAGCCCGCAAGCAACAGGAGATGGCCGACGCGAATTACTCTCCCGCCTTCTGGCGATCGATGGCGAACACTTTCAAGGGCGATCCAGCTACGCTGTTCGATCTGTACAACGAGCCGCACGGGAGCGCCTCGCAATGGCCGGTATGGCGCGGCGGCGGAAGCAGCCCTAAAGGCTGGCAGATGTGCGGCATGCAGACTATGGTCGATGCGGTCCGCGGCACCGGGGCAACCAACGTAATGGTGATAACCGGTGCAGGCTGGGGCAACGATATGTTCGGATGGCTCGCGAATATGCCGGAGGATCCGCTCAAGCAGATGGTCGCCTCGATTCACGTTTACGATACCAGCGGTTGCAAAACGGCGGCTTGTTACGATTCCGTGCTGCCGCAGATAATCGCGCGTGTCCCGCTGGTCGCCGGTGAATTCGGCGAGCACGATTGCGGGCATGCGCAGGTAGTCGATCCTTTGATGAACTGGTTCGATGCCCACGGGGCAGGTTATCTGGGCTGGGCGTGGGACACGGGCGAAGGCTGGAACTGCCGATCCGGGCCGGGGTTAATCGATAACTACAGCGGAACCCCGAATTCATACGGAGCCGGCCTGCAGATGCATCTGGCCGCGCAGGAACATTAGTTCAACCGCGGCCACTCACGGCATCATACTAATTCTTCAGTTTCTGCGCGAAAACGCAGTGATTGTGTCCGCTCTCGGATGCTGTAAGATTTTGCTCACAATCAGGCCGCGATCGTCGCGCGGTAGCTCGCCAAGGCTCCCGCTAATGACATAAATTGAAGCGGGCCATTGTCTGAGCGCGAGACTTAAGGCAAAAAATTAAGGCTTGATTTCGTACCGTCTGGTGATGGCAGCGCCCGGTGCTTCGCCGAACAGAACTGAAATCGATGGTCAGACCTGAAATCGATGATCGATCCGCTCGAGGAGGGGTGAATGCGCGTAGGAGTTCCGACTGAAACCGCCGCTGGTGAGAACCGGGTAGCTTTGGTGCCTGACGGCGTCGGGCGTTTGGTGAAGGCAGGACTGGAAGTGATGGTCCAGGCTGGAGCCGGAGCGCGCGCGCATTTTAACGACGATGCCTATGCGAAGTCCGGCGCAACGCTGGCCGATGCCGCGCGCGTATTCGCTGAGTCCGATCTGCTGGTAAAAGTTCGGCGGCCCTCTTTCGATGAGATCAAGCTGATTCAGCCCGACCGCGCGATAGCCTCACTGATGCAGCCGGCATCGAGCGGCGAAATATTCGGTTCGCTGGCGACGGCCAGGATCACGGCCCTCGCGATGGAACTGGTGCCGCGAATCTCGGCCGCGCAATCGCTCGACGTACTGTCCTCGCAGGCCACCATCGCCGGTTACAAAGCCGTGCTGATCGGCGCGGCGGCGATGTCACGCATGCTGCCGATGATGATTACGGCGGCCGGCACGCTAATCCCCGCCAAGGTGTTTATCATCGGGGCCGGCGTGGCCGGGCTGCAGGCGATCGCCACCTCGCGGCGTCTGGGCGCGGTGGTGTCGGCTTTCGATGTGCGGGCGGCGGCCCGGCAGGAGATCGAAAGTCTGGGCGCCACTTTTATCACCAAGGCCGAGCAGCCTAAGGACGCCGAGGCGGCGGGCGGTTATGCGCGCGAGTTGAAAGACGACGAAGCGCGCCTGATCCTCGAAGCGATCGGCGGGCATATACACGATCAGGACCTGGTCATCAGCACCGCGCAGATCCCCGGCCGTCCCGCGCCGCGGCTCGTCACCGCCCAGATGGTGGCGGCGATGCGGCCCGGCTCGGTGATAGTCGATTTGGCGGCTGAAACCGGCGGCAACTGCGAATTGACCAAACTCGGCGAGACGGTCGAATCCAACGGTGTCGCGATTTACGGACCGTCCAACATCGCGGCCACCATACCGACTCACGCCAGCCAGATGTACAGCCGCAATATCGAAGCGATGCTGAAGCTGCTGGTCAAAGATGGCCAATTCAATCTCGATTTACAGGATCGGATTATCGGCCCGATGGTGGTTACTCATCAGGGTGAAATCCGCTACGGGAAAAGTCACTAACCGCCGGCGGCGGTGGTGCGGAGAAAAACAGACATGAACACGGTTATGTGGTTTGCGGAACTGTATATAGCGCTGCTGGCGGGTTTCGTCGGTTACCAGATGATCGCGCGCGTCCCGCCGCTGCTGCATACGCCGCTGATGGCCGCCACCAATGCGATCGACGCCATCACCGTGGTCGGCGCGATGGTGCTGGCGGGCCGCGGCCACGGCTGGCTTGCGACGGTGCTCGGGACCATCGCGGTGGCCTCCGCCATGAGCAACGTGGTCGGTGGCTTTCTGATCACTGACCGGATGCTCGCGATGTTCCGGGGCGGTTCAGGCAACGGTGCGGCCAAGGCGGCGAGTAACGGCCGGGGGATGCACTGATGAGCAGGGATACGATCGTCCTCGCGGCCTACTTCGTTTCGTCGATACTGTTCATCCTCGGCGTCAAGAGCATGACGCATCCCGACTCCGCGCGGCGCGGAATGCAGTACGCGGCGCTGGGGATGGCGGTTGCAATCCTCGGCACGCTCTTCCTGCACGACATCATCACCTACAAGTGGATCGTTATCGGACTGATCGCGGGATCGATTATCGGCTATCCGCTCGGAATGTGGGTGCCGATGACCGCGATGCCGGAACGAATCGCGATTTCGCATACCTTCGGCTCACTGGCGGCGGCGCTGGTCGGAATCGCCGAATATTACAATGCCTATCATCTGACCGGCGCGACCGGCGTCGGTCATGCCGAGATGGCGGCGCTCGGTCTTGAAGTGCTGTTCGGATCGCTCACCGTGACCGGCAGCTTCATGGCCTGCGGCAAGCTCCAGGGCTTTATCAGCGAACGCTCGGTCATCTATCCGTATCAGAATGAAACGAACATCGGGATGTTCGTCATCGCGGTCCTGATGTTCCTTTTTCTGATCATCGCGCCCGGCGCTCAGGTCGTCTTCTATGCGATGACGCTGCTGGCAGTGCTGCTCGGGGTTCTGATGGTTCTGCCGATTGGCGGCGCCGACATGCCGGTACTGCTGTCGCTGTTCAACGCCTATACCGGGCTGGCTGCGGCCGCCACCGGCTTCGCGCTCAATAACTATGTTTTGATCATCACCGGCGCACTCGACGGCGCTTCCGGTTTCATTTTGTCGATTGCGATGAGCAAGGCGATGAACCGATCGTTCACCAATGTCCTGTTTGGCGCCTTTGGCAGCGCCACCGAGGGTGCGGTGGCCCGCTCGGCCGAGGGTCTCGCCGTCCATCCGATCACGGTCGAGGACGCTGCGCTGCAACTGGCCTATGCGCGCGAAGTGATCATCGTTCCGGGCTACGGGATGGCGGTGGCGCAATGTCAGCATCAGGTGCGCGAGCTTACCGACCTGATCGAGCGGCGCGGCGGCGAGGTGAAATTCGCGATTCACCCGGTGGCGGGCCGCATGCCGGGCCATATGAATGTACTGCTGGCGGAGGTCGATATTCCCTATGCCCGGCTGTACGGGATGGAGGATATCAATCCGGAGTTCCCGCAGGCGGACGTGGCGCTGGTGATCGGTGCGAACGACGTGGTGAATCCGGCCGCTAAGGATGAACCCGGCAGCCCGATTTACGGCATGCCGATTCTCAATGTCGAAGACGCGCGCAGTGTGATCGTGCTCAAGCGCAGCATGAACAAGGGTTTTGCGGGAATCGAAAACGATCTGTTCTATCGCGACAAAACTTTCATGCTGTTCGGCGACGCCAAGGACTCGCTCGGCAAACTGATCTCCGAAATGAAGAACGCCTGATCAGCGCAACGCGGAGACCTCTCTCTGCCCTCCCCTTGGAAAAGGGGAGGGAATTAGATCGCGCCTTAGCTTGAGATTTTTTTGGCGGAAACGGGCAAAAACGCGGTATCAGGCGAACATCCCGTACGGATGGGTGACCCAACAAATGCTATCCTCTCCATTTCGAACACAAGTAGTCTGAAAACGTCCGTGATTCCATTTCGTGCCACTGAATGTCTGTAAGACGAACGATTCCCGACCCGTCGCATGATGAGCACGAAAACTTGACGTCGACGTATAATGTGTCATTAATCGGCTGCGGGACCTGAACCACACTCAAAACTTCGCTCTTTTTCACGTGTTCCTGGCGATTTCCGTTGTGACTCTCCGAGTCCTTAGTCGCGATCAATCCCCCTACCCTTCCCGCGCCCACCCATCAGGCGTGCGCGTGATGCAACTTGGCCGTTTCGCGTGCGGCCCTCGCCTCCTTGACGATCTTCTCCGCGATCGGCGGGGGCGTCTCCTCGTAATGCGAAAAGGTCTGCTCGAACGAACCGCGCCCCGAGGTGATCGAGCGCAGATCGGGCGCATACTTGAGCACTTCCGACATCGGCACCAGCGCCTTGATCACCTGGCTCGATCCTTTGCGATCCATCCCCAGCACCTTGCCGCGGCGCGAATTCAGATCGCCGATCACGTCGCCCATGCACTCATCGGGGCAGCTCACTTCGAGCGTCATGATCGGTTCGAGAATGATCGGCCGGGCTTTTTCCAAGGCGTTCTTCATGCCCATCGAGGCTGCAATCTGAAAGGCCATGTCGGATGAATCGACATCGTGATAGCTGCCGTCGAAGACGGTGACCTTCACGTCCACCATTGGATAACCGGCCAGAAAGCCCTCGGTCAGGTTGTTACGGCAGCCCTTCTCGACCGATGGAATGAAATTGCGCGGAATCGATCCGCCCACGATTTCATCGACGAACTCGAACCCGCCGCCGCGCGGCAACGGTTCTATTCTGAGCCAGCAGTCGCCATATTGTCCGCGTCCGCCCGACTGCTTTTTGTACTTCCCCTGCGCCTCGGCGCGGCCCTTGATCGCCTCTTTGTAGGGCACCTTGGGCGCTTGCAGATCAACCTCAACGTTAAACTTACGCTTTAACTTTTCCACCGTGGTCTCGATATGCATCTGACCGGTGCCCGAAAGAATTATTTCGTGGGTCTGCGCGTCGCGATGGGTTTCGAGCGCCGGGTCTTCCTCAATCAGGCGCTGCAACGCGGTCGAGGCCCGTTCCTCATCGGCTCGCGTGCGCGGCCGAATGGCAAAAGAGATGACCGGGGCCGGCCGCTTGAGCGGAGGCAGAATCAGCGGCGATTTTTCATCGCATAGCGTATCGCTGGTGATGGTATCCTTGAGCTTGGCGACCGCGGCGATTTCGCCTGGCAGCGCCATCGCCAGCGGAGCCTGCTTTTTGCCCTCCAGCCGCAGGAGCTGACCGAAACGCTCGCGGGTCTGATGAGTCGCGTTCAGCACCACTGCATCGCTGATGGCCCGGCCTGAGACCACGCGGAATATCGAGAGCTTGCCGACGAAAGGATCAATTACGGTCTTGAATACAAACGCGCAGAACGGCTCGTTAGGATCGTGCTTGCGCTCGACCAGTCCACCATTGGTGAGCGGATGGCCGGTCGCCGCCGGACGTTCGTTGGGAGCGGGCAGCAGGCTCACAATCGCATCGAGCAGCGGTCCGATACCGATATTCTTCACTCCCGATCCACAGAAAACCGGAGTCAGTTTCCCGGCCATCACCGCCGCCCTCAATGCGGCGCGGAGTTCTTCGTCCCCCAGGGTGCCCTGGTCGAGATATTTTTCGAGCAGCGCATCGTCGGTCTCCGCGACCGCCTCCCACAGTTTTATACGCGCCTCCTCGGCCCGTTGTTTGGCCTCGCCGGCTAAATCCGCTTCCTTGGCCTTGCCGCTATTATCGGGATAGGTCAGCGCTTTCATCGCAAGCACGTCGATCACTCCGTTGAACGAGGTTTCCTCGCCAAGTGGGAGGGTCAGCGCCACCGGATGAGCCGACAAAGTTTTTTCAAGATCGTTCATTGCAGCGGCGAAACTGGTGCGTTCTTTATCCAGCCGCGCAACGAATGCGATCCGCGGCAGATTAAGTTCCTCGATCTGCTGCCAGATTTTTTCCGACTCGACCTTCAGATCACGGCCCGGCGTGGCGACGAATACCGCCGCATCGACCATCCGCATGGTATTGAAGGTGTCGGGCAGAAAGGCGTTGTAGCCCGGCGTATTAGCCAGAATGACTTCGGTCTTTTTCCAGTTGAAATGATGAAACGAAGAGCTGATGGAGATTTGACGGGATAATTCTTCGGGCTCGAAATCCATTGCCGCGGTGCCATCGTCAGGACGCCCTAGCCGGGTGGTCGCCCCGGCGGCGAACAAGATACCCTCGGCGGTTTGCGTCTTGCCGGCGCCTCCCTGGCCCACGATCGCGATCGTTCTCAGACGTCCGATTTCCTCGACAGCCATAAGAATTACCTCTGTATTTCGTGCGCTTTACTTACAATTGATAAGCCCCTTCGACAGTTACCTCACCCGCTACAAAACGGAGCGTTCCCGCGCCGGTTTCCAGCATCAGCGCCCCGGCCGCATCGATTCCCCGCACCACGCCCGTTTCACGTGCGGTCCCGCTGACCACGGCCACTCGCCTGCCGGTCAACGCAGAGTAGCCTTCCCACACTGGACGGACCGGGTCAAACCCCAGCCTCTCAGCTTCCATATAGCGATAGTTCAGGCGGCTGAAAAGCGCAGCCGCAAGCGCCGGCCGGTCACATGATTCGCCGGTCGCGGCGCGGATCGAAATGGCGGTCTCGCGCAGGTCGGCGGGAATCTCGACGGCCTGAAGATTAACGTTGATCCCGATACCGAGCAGCACCGCCACGATCTGCCCTCGTTCGGTAACGGTCTCGGAGATGATGCCGCCGGTTTTGCGCCCATCGATCCACAAATCATTGGGCCATTTGAGACGCACGCGGGCGGGCGCGACCAGCTCAATCGCTTCGGCCGCCGCCACTCCCGCCACCAGACTAAGCTGCGGCATCAGCTCGGCGGCCATACGCGGGCGCAGAATTACCGTGAGATAGAGATTGACGCCGGGCGGCGAATGCCATCGGCGCCGCATCCGTCCGCGGCCGGCGCTCTGCGAGTCCGCGATTACGACCGTGCCCTGCGCACTCCCATGAGCCGCCAGTTCGGCAGCTTTTTCCTGCGTCGAGGCGAGGGATTCGAAAAAGTAGATTCGCCAGCCGATTTCGCCGGGACCGCCGCGTTCTATGATCTCGTATGGATTCATCGTCGGCAGCGCCCCGCGGCAAAGCATCGCGGAGGTCAGCGGGTCTGGATCCTCATGCTCAAGTCCACCGCGCGCACCGAATGGGTCAGCGCGCCGACGGATATCAGATCGACACCGGTTTCCGCGATTTCGCGCACGCGATCGATCGTGATTCCGCCCGAGGCTTCGAATTGCACCCCCGCTCCGGCGATTTCGCGCGCCTGCCGCATCTGTTCGGTCGTCATGTTATCGAGCAGGATCACGGTCACCCCGGCGCGTAAGGCCTCTTCAAGCTGTTCCAGGGTTTCGCATTCGACCTGAATCTGTACCGTATGCGGCGCGATTTGACGGGTGCGCTCGATCGCTTTGGTGATCGAACCGGCCGCGGCAATGTGATTATCCTTGAGCAATACGCCGCCATCGAGCCCGAAGCGATGGTTGAATCCGCCGCCGATGCGAACCGCGTATTTCTCCAGTTCGCGCAGTCCCGGATGGGTTTTCCGCGTATCGATAATGCGCGCGCGCGTGCCTGCGATCGCCTCGACGTAAGCCCGCGTGGCGGTGGCAATCCCGGATAGCAATTGCAGAAAATTGAGCGCGGTGCGCTCCGCGATCAGTATTCCGCTTAGCAGCCCGTCGATTTCGACCGCCGCCTGTCCCGCCCGCAGTTCCGATCCTTCGGGCGTCAAAAGCTCGAACTTCGCTTCGGCGCCGGCCATCGCGAACAGCTTTTCGAGCAGCACGCCGCCGCAGAAGATGATGCGTTTTTCCTTGCACGTGATCTTCGCGCGGCCCGGCTGACCGGGCGCGACGGTCGCGGCGGTGCTGATATCGCCATGACCTATATCTTCATCGAGCGCCCGCCGCAGGACGGGAGTGAGATCAAGCTGCCGTAGAATTTCCATTTGGTGCCATCAACCGTTCAGTTGAGCGAGTTCTTCCTCTAAGGCTCTTTGCTGCATCTTCAGTCTCACAAAGTTCTCGGTAGTCTGCTGCCGGATATCCTCAGAAGCTTTGCTGTTGAATTCCGGATTGTCGAGACGGCGAGCATGTTGATCGACTAACTTTTTGATCTCTTCCAGTTTTTTCGATCTACTAGCTCTCGCCTTTTCCAAGTCAAAGTTCGGTGAAGCTTCTATCCCGAACGTGCCCCAATCGAGGCGAGAGTAGCGAGCACCATCGGCGTGAGGATCCCGATCGAGGCTCTGCAATTTCGCCAAAGTCATTATGTATGGCTTAATTTCCCGAATCTCCTCGATTCCGACGCGCCCATAAAATGCCTTGGGTCGCTCACCTGGGTGCCATCCCAGCAACGAGCGCAATGAATTGATCTCGCTAGTGGCCTCGATACAGTGCGTCATCGCGACCTGCTCGGTATCAGACATGCGCGGCCGATCCGCGGGAACCGGGAAGTTTGCGATCGCCAGATGTGCGGGCAGGTCGGGAGCATCGATATAGTGCCAGATCACCTGCCATATCTCCTCGGAGATGAACGGCATGAACGGATGCAACAGTCGCAGAAGTTGATCGAGGCATCGCACCAGCACCCAGCGCGCGGCCTTGACCTGCTCCTTGTCATCGGCCTTGAGCGGCTCCTTCGACAGCTCGATATACCAGTCACAGAACTCATGCCAGATGAACTGATACAGCGTCAGCGCCGCGAGGTTGAACTCGTAGGCCTCGATCGCGCGCGTCACCTCGTGAATGGCGTTATCAAGGCGATCGAGAATCCATCGCTCGGCCAGCCGCAATTTGTCGGTCTCGACCGGCGCAAGCGGCTGCGGCGCGCCCTCCAGATTGAGCATCACGAAGCGCGCCGCGTTCCAAATTTTGTTGGCGAAGGCGCGCGAGGCCGCCAGGCGATCGTCCGAAAGAATCAAATCGCGGCCCTGCACCGCCAGTTGCGCCAGCGTGAAGCGCACCGCATCGGTGCCATAACGATCGACGATTTCCAGCGGATCGACCACGTTGCCGCGCGACTTGGTCATCTTCTTGCCGAACTGGTCGCGCACCAGCGGCGTGATATAGACCGCGCGGAACGGCGCGTCGTCCATGAACTTGAGTCCGAGCATCATCATCCGGGCGACCCAGAAAAAGATGATATCGAAGCCGGTAACCAACAGGCTGGTTGGATAATAGGTTTTCAGGTCTTCGGTATTATCGGGCCAGCCGAGGGTTGAGAACGGCCACATTCCGGAGCTGAACCAGGTATCGAGCACATCCTCGTCCTGACGCATCGAGCCGCCGCATTTCGGACATTTATCCGGCGCCGTCAGCGCGACGATCGGATCGCCGCCGCAGTGGTCGCACCACCAGGCAGGAATCCGATGGCCCCACCATAGCTGGCGCGAAATACACCAGTCGTGGATGTTCTCCATCCAGCCGAAGTACGTGTTTTCCCAGAATTTCGGATGGAATACCGTGCGCCCTTCGCGCACCGCGGCGATCGCCGGTTCCGCCAGCGGTTTGGTTTTGACGAACCATTGCCATGAGAGCATCGGCTCGGCGACGGTATCGCATCGCGAGCATACGCCGACCGCATGCTGATGCGGCTCGACTTTTTCAAGCAGGCCGTCGCGTTCGAGATCCTCGACTACGCGCTTGCGGCACTCCTCGCGCGAAAGCCCGGCGTAGGCGCCCGCCTCGGCGTTCATCCGGGCATGCTCGTCCATCACGGAGATCTGCGGCAGATCGTGCCGGCGGCCGATCTCGAAATCGGCGGGATCGTGCGCCGGAGTCACCTTTACCGCGCCGGTTCCGAACTTCGGATCAACCGCCTCATCGGCGATCAGCGCAAGCTCACGTCCCAGCAGCGGCAGCCGCAGTTTCTTGCCGATATGTTGGCGATAACGATAGTCGGACGGATTCACCGCCACGGCGGTATCGCCCAGCATGGTTTCAGGCCGGGTGGTCGCAACCGTGATCGATCCAGCGCCCTCGGCAAATGGATAGCGGATGTACCATAGGCGTCCGTCGGTTTGCCGGTGATCGACTTCGAGGTCTGACAACGCCGTCTCGCATCGCGGGCACCAGTTAATCAGCCGTCGATCGCGATAGATCAGTCCGTCCTTGTACAGCCGGACGAAAGCCTCGGTGACGGCGCGCGACAACTCGGGATCAAGCGTAAAGCGTTCGCGGCTCCAATCGCATGAAGCGCCCAGCCGCCGAAGCTGATGCATGATGCGGCTGCCGTAGGTCTCGCGCCATTTCCATACCCGTTCGACAAAGGCGTCGCGGCCAAGCTGATGGCGATTGGCGCCCTCTTTCGCCAGCTCGCGCTCGACCACGTTTTGCGTCGCGATACCGGCGTGATCGGTGCCGGGCAGCCACAGCGTGTTGAAACCCTGCATCCGGCGCGTGCGCACCACCACGTCATGCAGGGTGACGTTGAGCGCATGGCCGAGATGGAGCTGACCGGTGACGTTGGGCGGCGGAATAACAATCGAAAAGACCGGCCCTCCGCGCTTCGGATCGGCAGTGAAGTAGCCGAGTTCAACCCACTTCTCGAACCAGCGTTCTTCAGCGGATTTGGAGTCGAAAGTTTTGCTTAATTCCACCGGCAGCCTGCGTGCTTGAGTAATAAACGGGCGTTAAAAGCGCGCCCGTGACAAATACTATTGACAGCGATAAATCGGTTGCAAGTCAGTCAGGCCGGACCGCGCCGGCGATCGCCGATCGCGCCGGTTCTTTATTCCTGACTGACTAGCGGGTGATCCGGGCGACGCGGCGCTTGCCGACTTCGAGCACCTCATGCTCACCCGGTACAAAATGAAAATTGATGTCGCTTACGGTATGGCCATCGACCCGCACCGCACCCTGCCCCACCAACCGGCGCGCCTCGCTGGTTGAGGTCACGAAGCCGAGCTGTTTCATCAGCTCGCAGATCCACTGCTCGCTGCCGATCTTGTAGACCGGCGCATCGGCCGGAACCTGACGCCGCTGGAACCGGCTTTCGAACTGTTCGCGCGCCTGTTCGGCTGCCCTCGCGTCGTGATACTCGGCCACTATCAGCGCGGCCAGCCGCTTTTTCGCTTCCATCGGATGGATCGCGCCGGATCGAATCGCGGTCACTTCCTTTTCCCCGCCGTCGATCAGCAAATCGTAATAGCGCATCATCAGCGCGTCCGAGGCCGACATCAGCTTGCCGAACATCTCCGTGGGCGGATCTTCCAACGCGACGTAGTTGCCATAGGATTTCGACATCTTGCGCACACCGTCGAGGCCTTCGAGCAGCGGCATCGTCATCACCATCTGCGGCGGCTGGCCGAAAGCCCGCTGCAGATCGCGTCCCACCAGCATGTTGAATTTCTGGTCGGTGCCGCCGAGCTCCACATCGGACCGCAGCGCCACCGAGTCGTAACCCTGAATCAGCGGATAGAGCAACTCATGCAAAAACAGCGGCTCGCCCGCGCCCAGGCGCTTTTCGAAGTCGTCGCGTTCGAGCATCCGGGCGACGCTCAGTTTGGCCGCAATCTTGATCAGATCGGCTACGCCCATCGAGTCCATCCATTCGCTGTTATAGCGAATCTCGGTGCGCGCCGGATCCAGGATCTTGAACACCTGCCGGCGGTAGGTGTCCGCGTTGACCTTGATTTGGTCGCGCGAAAGCGGCTTGCGGGTTTCGGAGCGGCCAGTCGGATCGCCGATGGTCGCGGTAAAATCGCCGACCAGAAAAACCACGGTATGGCCCGCGCGTTGGAAATCCCGCAGCTTCTTAAGCGTCAGAGTGTGGCCCAGATGGAGATCCGGCGCAGTCGGGTCCATCCCGAGCTTTATACGCAGCGGCCGGCCCTCGGCCAGTCTGGCCGCCAGTTCGGCGGACGAAATTACTTCGACCGCGCCGCGGCCCAGTTCGGTTGCGATCTCTTTGGCTTGATTCTCGTCCATTCGTGATTCGGAATTGTTCAAGAGCCTCAGCCTACAGAATGCGGCTCACCGGGAAAACCGGTCACGCTCGTTGATTGAAACGGCTCATCGTGCGATCGAGGTCCTCGACCATCAGCATCTCCACCGCTTCGGCCGCCCGCGCGATAGCAGAATCAAATGCGCGAAGCTCGTCGCTGGACAGCGGCTTCAAAACGAAGTCCTTGCTCTCGCTTTCACCGGGCGGACGCCCGATTCCAATTCGAATCCGAATAAACTCCGTGCCCAGCTTCTCGGCGATAGAACGCACCCCGCGATTCCCGGCGTCTCCGCCCCCGCGTTTGAGGCGCAGCCGTCCGGCTTCGAGGTCGAGGTCGTCGTGGATAACGATCAGCCTTTCGACCGGCGTTTTGAAGTACCCGAGCAGCGGCGCGAGACTGTCGCCTGACAAATTATAAAAATTCTCCGGCTTGACCAGTATCGCGGCGCGTTCCGCGATCGTGGCCCGTGCGTAGTGAGATTTGAAGCGGCCGCGCGACAATTTGACCCCGTGCTTACCAGCTATCCGGTCGAGCGTCACGAAGCCCAGATTATGGCGTGATCGCCGATACTGATCGCCGGGATTGCCAAGTCCGGCGATTACCCATTGGACCTCGCCGCCGTCGGCCGTTTCGGCGGCGCGATCGCGCTCGACGCTTTTAGAGCCCCGGAAATTCCTGAACAGACGGCCGATCGGGCTCATCGAACCTGCGCCGCACCGCGCCGGGTTGTTTTCGCGAGCGCAGCGGCCATCAGTAAACGCAGCGCTGTGATGAGGGCCTTCATTTCGGCAGGCGTGCCGATCGTGATTCGCATCGCGTCTTTAAGCGCCGGCGTCGGGAAGTGACGCACCAGGATTCCACGTTTGCGCAGGGCGGCGGCGATCGGAGCGAGGTCGCGCCCGGGCTTGCGCGCCATCACGAAGTTGGCTTGCGAGGGCGGCACCTCGAAGCCGATCAGGCGCAATTCACCGGTTACCCGTTCGCGAGTCGATTTGACGCGATCCACGTTGCGGCGCATCCAATCCAGATCACGTAAAGCCTGCGCGCCGACTGCGATTGCAAGCCGGCTCAGATTGTAGGAATCCTTGACCTTGAGCAGTTGATCGATAACTTCCCGATGGGCGAAACCAAGCCCCAAGCGCATCCCGGCCAGCGAAAAGGATTTCGAAAAGGATCGCAGCACGATCAGGTTGGGATGATCGCGAAGCAGTTCAAGCGCGCTGCTGTCGGCGAAATCGACGTAGGCTTCATCGACCACGATCAGTCCACGGCCCAATCGTTTCGCCAGGGCCGAAATCTCCGCCAGCGGAGTCAGCGTGCCCGAGGGCGAATTGGGATTGCATATGATCGTGAGCTGCGCGCGCGCACGCACCAGTTCGTCTAGTGGGAGTATGAACTCATGATGCCACGGAACTCCCACCACCACCGCCTCCTGAATCTTCGCCAACGTGTCATATAGAGAATACGTCGGCAGCGGGTAGGCGACCTTGTGATGCGGACCGAGCGCGGCGCGGAACAGCATCGCCAACAGCTCGTCCGATCCGTTACCGGCCATGATCATTTCGCGCGGCAGGCGGTAGACCCGCGCGGCCTGATCGATTAATTCGTCGGCCCGCGGCGGGGGATACAGGCGAAGCAGATTCGCGGCTCCCGCCAGCACCTTTCGCACGCCAGGCGACGGAGGATAGGGATTTTCGTTGGTGTTAAGCTTGATCAGCCGCCGGCCCGGGCGCGGCTGCTCCCCCGGCTCGTAAGCCGCCATCCGTTTAATCGCGGTCCTGAACATTTTCCTTCTTTTGTCTTATTCGCCGTAAGGTAATCGATAGAGGGGGGTCAAAATGAAATCCCGGTCTCTCGTGACTATGGCTCGTCCGCGGGATCCTCGCTGCTGGTCGATTGCAAAATCCAATCGAGATATGGCCGATGACCGCCGTCGAGGGGAACTTCGATAATTTCCGGAACGTCGTAGCTATGGAGCTCGGCCACGCGCTGTCGCAGTCTCGCGCATAATGGCGCGCGGGTCTTGATAATCATCAGATGTTCCCGCGCCTGCTCGACCGCGCCTTCCCATCGGTAAATTGACTGGACCGGCCCCACGATATTGACGCAGGCGGCCAGCCGCTCCTCGACTATCGTTCGTGCGATATGAGCAGCCTCAACTTCGTTCCCGGTAGTCACGAAAACCATTCGCGCGTCGCATACTGCTGCTGATTCCATCAACGTTCCCTGTTGCGAAGCACTGTAGCCGCCATCGCCACGCGCTCCAAGCGAAAGCGAATAATCAGCGTACCGTGTTCGGCCGAATGACATTAATCGGAAGGCCGAGCGTTTTCTTCACCAGTTCGGCCACCGAAGTGATCGGTTTGGCGCTGACGCGCGGATTCGAAACCGGGCCGCGCACCTGAAAATAGGCCGCGAGCAGCGAGGCGGGAACCGCCAGCCGCGGACCGATCACCGGAATCTTATTCAACAGCCAGCTTACGGTGTTAAAGGGCGCCATTTCGATCCGCATATCCATGATGGCTTTACCCGCGTCGATAGATCCCTGCGCCGCCATGTCCATTACCGGTCCCGTCATGCGCAAATCGTCGGTGTAGAAGATGCCGGCGTCACCTTTAAAGTTCGCGCTGAGGGCATCGAACGGCAGGCCTGCGATCCGCGGATCGGGAATATTGGCCGTGAGCCAGCTCTTCAAATCGATCATGCCGAGTATCAGCGAGAGCACACGAAATTTCGCCAACGTGCCGTTTTTCGCATCGAAAGAAAGCGCTCCGGCAAGTGTGTTGAAGAAGTCGTTACGCGTATCGCCCCAGAGATCCCCATCGATATTCAGTTTGCCGGTCATTTCCGGCTTCCTGCTCGATTGCAAAAGATGCATCAGTTGTACGCCATCGATCTGTGCGACATGGGTCCGAATATGAATCCAGTCGTCCGCGCGGCGGCCCGTAAGGTCAAGCGCCAGATCGCCGCCGAGCGCCTGCGCCTTGAAACCGCGCACTTGCCAATCCCCGTGATCGTAACAGTAATCGGTAGTTACGCTCGCCATCCGGAGTTTGTCGAGCTTCGCTCGGCGCGCCGTAAGATGTCCGCTGACAGGAATCTTAAAAATCATTACCGGTGTGGGTGGGGACCATGGCAGCCGGATGAACTTCATGACCGTCAAATCAAGCCGATGCGCATCAGCATCCAATCGCATCTCGGGATGCGAGAAGTCCGCGATTCTGACATTTAGATCGACCGGCGAATTTTCGATACTCGCCGCCGGCACCTGAAGGTTCATTCCGCGCCCGTCGAGATCCAACGCCGCCGAACTGAGCGTCAATGGCGATCGCAGGAACCCTAACTGCAAGGCGCCCTTGCCCAGCACCAGCCGCCCGGTTACGCGGTAGGCGAATTTCTGCGCGGGAACGCTGTTAACGAACAACGCCCCGTTGATGCGTCCGGTTGCCTGAAGATCGGCCGGATCGATCATCAGCGGCAACCAGCGCTCGGCGTTCACGTTATGGAATTCAGCCGCCAGGTCCCGCACCAGCGTATGTCCGTCTTTTTGCGACACCGATGCGCTCAGCATCACGCTGCCCGTGCGCACCGATCCGGCAGGGCCAGCCGCATGCGCCATCAGCTTATCGATACTGAGGAGGGCCGGAACGGCGATCACAGCCCCGCTTGTCAGTTCAATTGGGGTCGGCACGCGCCTGAATCCGATCCGCACGTTGCGCGGCTTTATCTGTACGATAAACGATCGCGGTTGTGCGGGCCGTGCGGCGACAAAAATACCGTTAGCTTTAAGCTTGAAACCGGCGCTGCCGTCCAGCGACCTGATCCTTTCGCGCGCAGGGCGCATCAGCGCCGGAACGGCCTGAACCGCCGCGGCGTATACTTCTTCAGCCGCGAGCTCGCCCCTGGCCTCGACCGCATATGGAATCCGCCGCCAGGCGCGCGAGAGATTCGCCCTTGCGCTCAACGATTTCACACTCGATTGTCCAGCCTGCGCGGACCCCTGCGTCAGGGTCAGAACACCGCGTGAATATGCAATCTGACCATTGAGATGCCGGACCTGCGGAATGCGCAAGCCGCGCGGCAGCTCCATCGAAACACCGGCTACTGTCGCGCTGGCGGCCAGCTCCCGTTGCAGGACCTTTCCCGGTGAAGCTTTGAGCAGATCGAAACGCGAAGTGAACGCGGCCTGATCGATCGTGACCTGACCGGATCGCAGCGTGCCGATAGCGTCGGAAATCTTTTTCGGAAGAAACTCAAACGATGCAATAGCCTTACGCAAACCGGCGAGATCGATGCGCGCAGCCGACGCGGTTACCGCTATCAGCGGATTACCGCTGTAGGCATCGTCGAGCCGAATGTCAGCCATCGCGAAGGCCAATTTATCGCGCACGATTGTCAGATTAGGAAAAGCGGCGGAAGTATGATCGATCTTGAAATCTGAGCGGATCGCAAAGTCCCCGGCCGTTAAACCGGACGCGGCCTGCGGCTGCCGTATCGCGAGCCGTCGCACCGCGCCATTGAGGCCGCCGGTAATATGGCCGTCTTTATAAAGTGCGAATCGAATGTCGCCATGAGTCCGGCCGTCGAGCGTCACGCTGGGCAAACTTAACGCCTGTAATGGCAACCCACCGGCAAGCAAATCGCCCTGCAATATAACCTCGGGAGGAAAGCGCTGGCGCCTGCCGAATGCAACTGCCCCACTGGCGCGTACGCCCGCCGCCGGACCGGAAAGCCATTGGCCTTGAAATCGCACGAGCCATCGATGGGTATGCAAGCGATGGTGATAAGCGATTAGCTCGATCCCGCCCGCGAGCGGTCCCGTCCCCTGCTCCACCACGTTTCCGGCGTTAACCTCGAGATGGCGCGTGATAACGCCGAGCGTTGCAAACCAATTGCCGATCGTGGCCGGCAACGCGCTGTCGAAGGGCGGAATTGGCGCGGATCCGGTGCTCAACGCGCGCGGCGGCAGGGTGACCGTGGGCTGATCGGCGATCACTGCATAGAGCGGCAATCCCTGGTGATGGATCAGATTGCGATAACTGATCATCACCACCGCCCGCTTCAGCCGCGCCACCTCGATACCCTGAAGTAACACTCGCGGTTGTTCGAGCACCACCACCAGATGGCTGCGCAATTTCAGCCGGCTGCCGACGATGCTAATGCGCAAGCCGGTGTCCGCGCCGATTCGCGCCAGCACCAGCTTAACAATACGATCCTGATTGTGATAAGCGAAAATCGCGATGCCACTGGCCATCGCGACGGACACCAGCAGCAGCAGCGCAGCGATGCGAAGCGCTTTCACGAATTCGCAACGCCGGCGGCGCGCCTGCGCCGATAGCTGCCCCGGCACTGAAGTCCCGGACGGTTTGCTCTAGCCGATCCCCGCATCTGGCATGCTGTCCTGCAAACCGGCGCGATGCTTGTTGCGCAAGGCCGTCTTCAATATCCGATTGCGCAGCCGCACGGAAGCGGGTGTTACCTCGACCAGCTCCTCGTCATCGATCCATTCGAGCGCCAAATCGAGCGACATTTTGAGCGGCGTGGTAAGCCGGATGGCTTCATCGTGGCCCGAGGCCCGCATATTGGTCAGTTTCTTCTCGCGGCAGACATTGACCGCCAGATTGATCTCCCGCGAATACTCGCCGGTGATCATGCCCTCGTAAACCGGCTCGCCGGGACCGACAAAAAATTTCCCACGTTCCTGCAGATGGAATAGCGCATAGCCGGTCGTCACGCCGTCACGATCCGAGATCATCGCGCCATTCTGGCGGGATCGTATTGGACCGCACCATGGCGAGTAGCCGTTGAAAATCGAGTGCATCACGCCGGTGCCGCGGGTCTCGGCCAGGAAGCGGCTGCGGAAGCCGATCAGTCCGCGCGCAGGGATCTCATACTCAAGCCGCACTCGGCCACCCGAGTAGGTGGTCATGCTTTGCATCCGGCCACGCCGCGCCGACAGCAGTTGCGTGACGACGCCGATGCCTTCCTCGGGGATGTCGACGATTAGCATTTCCATCGGCTCAAGCAGCGCCCCATCGGAAGATTGACGGGTGACGACGGTCGGCTTCGAGACCGCCAGCTCATAGCCCTCGCGCCGCATGGTCTCAACAATAACTGCGAGCTGCAGCTCGCCACGGCCAAGAATCCGCCACGCATCGGGGCTGGCCTGATCGATATGAATGCTCACATTGCGGCGGGATTCCTGTTCGATACGCTCGCCCAGCTTGCGCGACGTGACGTAATCGCCCTCGCGTCCCGCCCATGGCGAGGTATTCACTGCGAAGGTCATCGCCACCGTTGGTTCGTCGATCCGGATGGGCGGCAGGGGCCGGGGCTGCGCAGAGTCAGTAATGGTTTCACCCATCGCTATATCTTCAATCCCGGCCACCATCACGATATCGCCAGCCGCCGCGCGATCGAGATCGACCCGCTTAAGGCCGTTCCATCCGTAAAGCCGCACGATCTTGCAGTCGCGCCGGCTGCCGTCGAGGCGGCACAGCGCGTAGCTGCCGCCCACCCGCAACTCACCCGCCAGCAGGCGTCCGATTGCGAGCCGGCCGACATAATCGTCGTAATCCAAATTATTAGCCTGAAACTGGACCGGCGCGTCCGGATCCACTTCGGGACCCGGCAAATGCTCCACGATAGTCTCAAACATCGGCCGCAAATCGATACCCGCTTCGCGCACGTTCAGACTTGCGGTGCCGGTTCGCGCATTGCTGTAGAGCACCGGAAAATCAAGCTGTCTCTCTTCCGCGCCGAGATCGATAAACAGATCGTAAATCTCGTCGAGGACCTCGGCCGGGCGCGCATCCGAACGATCGATCTTGTTGATGCAAACGACAACCGAAAGATGTGATTCAAGCGCCTTGCGCAAAACGAACCGGGTCTGCGGCAACGGCCCTTCGCAGGCGTCAACCAGCAGCACGATGCCGTCAACCAGGGTCAGCGTGCGTTCCACCTCGCCGCCGAAATCGGAATGGCCGGGAGTATCAACGATGTTGATCCGCGTGTCTTTCCATACGATGGAGGTGTTCTTCGCAAGAATTGTGATGCCCCGCTCGCGCTCGAGCGCACCGGAGTCCATCACCCGATCGACCACCTGCTCGTTGGCGCGAAACGCACCCGCCTGTCGAAGCAGTGCATCGACCAGCGTGGTTTTTCCATGATCAACGTGGGCGACGATAGCTATGTTTCGAATGTCTTTTCGCTGCATCTGGATACTAAAAGGCGACCGTGCCGAAAAGCGGCCCGGCCGCACACGGGCTTATTGTAGCTTGCATTTGACAGAGTGTAAACGCGCCCGGGAGCGCGCCGAAGTCAGTAATGGCGGAATTGATAAGCGCGGCCGGAATTTTTCCGGCAATTTATGGAGGCGGCGGCACGATCGCGCGCGCCCCGCCATTTTCGCTTTCGAGCTGCTGAATCATCTGTTCGATATGTTTGATTTCGATCACCTGCCAGCGCCCGCTAACCGAATCGCGCTTCATTCGAACATCCCATACCCGCCCGCGCGGGTCAGTGAAGTGCGTATATGCGTTGTCGCCGTTACGATGGATCATCGCGATCGAGGCCAGCACCGCCCAGCCCGGCATCTGCACGTTTTTCGCGCCATTATCCACCTGCCGTTGCGTCCAGGTGTCAACCATCGCAGCGACCGGCTGGGCGAACATGTCCACCGCACCCTTCCCAACCATCTGTTCAAGCACGTTACCGGCATCCGTTCGCTGCTGAACCATCTCGTAGCCGGCATTCCTAACCACGCTGGGAAAGTTCACGTAGGTTGCCGCGGTCGCACCGTCGCGAGCGTCGATCGCGTGCTTCATCTGGTAAACCGCATACGAGGGTGTGCCCGGAAGATAGAAAATCGCCCATGCGGCAACTACGGAAATTACGAGAATCGCCGTCCAATGCCTGATCGCAAAGCGTCCCATCAACGACTTATCCCCCTCGGCACCGGCATCTAGCTCTTACGGGTGAGCAGGCTGGCCGCAGCCTGGTCGATGATCCACATGACCTCGCTCTGTCCCGCCAAAGCCATTTGCGCGGGATATCGCTCGGGGTCGCGGGAACCTTCAAGCACGTTCTTCACCGCCTGCGCTTTTTTCTCGCCGGTGACGATGAATAAAATTCGTTCGCTAAGACTGATTACCGGCACGGTCAGACTCACGCGCCGGGCGGCCTCGGCGGGAACGTTGACCGCCACCGCCAATCGCGTTTGCTCATGAAGAGCGGGATCACCGGGGAACAGGGACGCCATATGGGCGTTGTCGCCAAGCCCGAGCAGCATCAGATGAAAACGTGGAAACTCGCCTTCATCCAACGAGAACGACTCGCGCAGATCGTCTTCATATTTCCGCGCCGCCTGCTCGGGATCGTCCTCGCCGCGAATTCGATGAACCTGCTCGGGGCGCAGTTCCAACCGTTCCAGCATGGTGCGGTCGGCCATCCCGTAATTGCTGGCCTGGTCATCTGGCGGCACGCAACGCTCGTCACCCCAGAAGAACTGAACCTCCTTCCAATCGACGCTCAGATGGAAGCGCGTCGCGAGCAATTCGTAAGTTTTTACTGGCGTTGATCCGCCAGTCAGACAGAGGCGAAATTCAGCATGAGTGCAGATCGCCTCGCCGGCCACATGGGTAATTTCCTCAGCCGCGCGCACGCACGCCGCCTCGGCATCTTCGAGCACCACAATCTTCGGTTCGCTCATTGAAAGGGCAACCTCGTGATCTAGACGCGCGACAGCAGTTTGAGCGCGCGATCGACCACGTTCTCCACCGTAAAGCCAAAGTATTCGAGGACTTTTTGAGATGGGCCAGAAGCGCCGTACCTCGTCATGCCAAGCACATCCCCATCGAGCCCGACCCATCGATACCAGCCCAGCGGCACCGCGGTTTCGATCGCCAGCCGCTTGCGGATTGACGGCGGCAGCACCGCGTCGCAATAGGCGGCGTCCTGCGCCTCGAACAACTCGAAACTGGGCATACTGACGACCCTGATCGCATGTCCGCGATTCTCCAGTTCGGTTTTAGCGCCCACCGCCAGATGCAATTCCGAACCGGTCGCAATCAGGATCAATTCGGGCGCGCGCCCTTTGGTCTCGGTGAGGACGTAAGCGCCGCGTCTGAGTTCGCCCGCCGGGGCCATAGCCGATCGATCGAGAGTTGGAATCTTCTGGCGCGTCAACGACAGCATCACGGGGCCGTGCTTATGCGTCATCGCAACCCGCCAGGCCTCGGCGGCTTCGTTGGCATCGCCGGGCCGAATCAGCGTCAGGTTGGGAATCGCGCGCAGCGCGGTCATATGCTCAATCGGCTGATGGGTCGGTCCGTCCTCGCCCACTCCGATTGAGTCATGGGTGAATACATAGATTACCTGTATGCCCATCAGCGCAGACAGCCGGATCGATGGACGGCAGTAATCGGTGAAAACCATGAAGCTCGATCCGTAGGGGATGAAGCCGCCATGCAGCGCAATCCCATTGAGAATCGAGCACATTCCATGTTCGCGGATGCCGAAGTGCAGATTGCGTCCAGCCCATGAACCAGGTTCAAAGCTGCCGCCGTCTTTGACATCGGTGAAAGTCGATTCATTCAGATCGGCCGCGCCGCCAAACAGGTTCCAGACCTTTTTCGCAATCGCCTGCTGCGCCTGCGAGGCCGATTGGCGCGTGGCCAGTTCATCCTTGGGCGTAAACCGGGGGAGATCGGAATCCCATCCCGCGGGCAACTCACCCTTGAGCATCGCGGTGAACTCGGCCGCTTCGGCGGAATGTTTCGTGCGATATTGCTCGAATTCGCGATTCCAATCCGACTCGAGCTTCGCGCCGCGGTCGACGCATTTGCGAAACTCGGTCAGCGCCTCGTCCGGTACATAAAACAACGGCTCCGGCGGCCATCCGTAATTCTTCTTGGTGAGTTTGACTTCCTCGACTCCGAGCGCCTTGCCATGCGCTTCCGGCGAGTCCTGGTAATGCGGACTGCCGTACCCGATATGGCTGCGCACGCGAATCAGCGATGGACGCCCGGTCTCCGCGATTCCATTTTCAATCGCGATTGTCAGTGCGCCGAGATCGTTGGCATCTTCGACCACCTGGGTATGCCAGCCATAGGCGTCGAACCGGCGGCATACGTCTTCGGTAAAAGCGATCTCGGTATGCCCGTCGATGGTTACGTGATTGTCGTCGTAGAGGTAGATGATATTGCCGAGTCCGAGATGGCCCGCGATCGACGCCGCCTCGCTCGACACCCCTTCCATCAAATCACCGTCGCTTACAATCGCGAAGACCCGATGAGCAAACAGACTTGCATTCTCGCGCTCGAAGCGTGCCGCCAGATGCTTCGCCCCGATCGCCATCCCAACCCCATTGCCGAAGCCCTGCCCCAGCGGTCCGGTGGTGGTTTCCACACCCGGAGTCATGAAGTGCTCCGGATGCCCTGGCGTGCGGCTGTTAAGCTGGCGGAACTGCTTGATATCGTCGAGGGTCAGGTCGTAACCGGTGAGATAAAGCAGGCTGTAGAGCAGCATCGAGCCATGGCCCGCCGATAGCACGAAGCGGTCGCGGCCAAACCAGCCGGGATTCCTGGGATTATGCCGAAGAAAGCGCGTGAACAGCAGATAGCCCACCGGCGCCATCCCCATCGGCAGTCCCGGATGACCCGAATTGGCCTTCTGCACGGCGTCGATCGCGAGGACGCGGATTGAGTTGATACAAAGCTGATCGAGATTTCCAGACGATTTTGTTTCGCTTGCCACTGCTTACCGCATTCCCATTCGGCCAGGTTGATAGCGGCGATATACCGCTGGTTGCGATCGATCGCGAGATCGATTCCGATCCAGACCATGTAACACCGTCACGGTGAACAGTTCCATCGTTTTCAAATTCACGAGCTAGTTCAAGCCCCACGCCTGCAGCAACTGCACGGTCGCAGAGCCTTCGCATTCCAGGAAACGGGAAAACAGTACTCAAATTTCACGCAGCCAATTCTCGCAGGGAAGGCCCTCGATCCGGGCAAACTTGCGCTCGTTGCCGGTCACGATGGCATAGCCGAGCGCGACAGCCTGAGCAGCGATAAGCAGATCGTTGCCGCCGATTGGCTGACCGCCCTGTTCAAGGCGTGCGCGGAGCAGGCCATAGGCGGTTTCGGCTGGCGCCTCGAAGGGCAGCACGTCGAGTGCGCCGAGCACCGCTTCAAGCTGCGTGGTGAGTCGCGACGATCCCTTTTTCGTGGCCCCGTAACGCAATTCCGCCGCAACAATTATGCTGGTGCAGACCTGCGTTTCGCCAACCTCGCGGATGTGTTGCGCCACTCGGCCTTGCGGGTTGCGAATAAGGTCGGAGACAATGTTGGTGTCGAACAGGTAACGCATCAAAGCTCGACCGGATCGAGGGCCAATTCGGGAATCAGCGGAAAATCCTCATCGAGCGGGGCGAGGGTGGCCAGCACCGCCAGCAGGGACTTTGGCGCGGTGGGTTCGATGATCAGCCGATCGCCTTCCTTGCGCATGATGGCGTCCTCGCCGGGAAGCTCGAATTCGCGGGGAATCCGCACCGCCTGATTGCTACCGTTCTTGAAAAGTTTGACATGTCGTTCGCGGTTCACGATCACCTCATTGGCATATGTTAACGCATATGGCGAATGGATTCATGTAGCAATTTCCACCTCGCTCATTACCTACCTTGAAGGGCTAGTTCCAAACGACTTTCGGTCATGGGAATTGGTCTCTGCGAACAGGTACCTTTGGGTGGAGCGCCGTTTCTGATAAAAATTCTTCTAATGTCTCCGGAGGAATGCGGATCTAAATGAGATCACGGGTGGATCGGCGAGTGGTCGTGACCGGACTGGGCCTGGTCACCCCGCTCGGTACCGGTTTGGAAAAGAACTGGGAAGCGTTGATCGCGGGCCGTTCGGGCGTCGGCCTGATCGATCGTTTTAACGTAGACGATTTCCCTTCGCGCATCGCGGGCGAGGTGCGCGATTTCGATCCGCTCGACTGGATCGAAAAGCGCGACGTCAAGAAGATGGACCTGTTCATTCAGTATGCGGTCGGGGCCGCCGAGCAGGCGATGCGCCAATCGGCTCTCCAGGTCACCGAGGACAATGCCGACCGGCTCGGGGTTCTGATTGGCGTCGGGATCGGCGGGCTGTGCACGATCGAGGAAAATCATCTCGCATTTCTCGACAGCCGTCTCAAGCGGGTGACCCCGTTCTTCATCCCCAAGCTGATCGGTAATCTCGCGCCCGGCCAGATCGCAATCCGCTATGGCGCGCGCGGCGTGAACCTGACCACCACCAGCGCCTGCGCCTCAGGCAGTCACGCCATCGGCGAAGCCTTCCGGATGATTCGTGGGGGCTATCTCGATGCCGCCATCACCGGCGGCGCGGAGGCGGCCTTGACGCCGCTCGGAGTCGGCGGGTTTATCGCGATGCGCGCGCTGTCGACCCGCAACGATTCGCCCGAAGCCGCCAGCCGGCCATTCGATCGCGATCGCGACGGCTTCGTTATCTCGGAAGGAGCAGCCGCGATGATTCTCGAAGAACGCGACAGCGCCATCCGCCGCGGCGCCACCATACTGGCGGAAATCGTAGCCTATGCCGCCAACGGCGATGCTTATCACATCACCTCGCCCTCGCCGGAGGGCACCGGCGCCGCCAAATGCATTCAGTTGTGCCTGGCGGACGGCGATATCGATATTCGCGATATCGGCTATATCAATGCACACGGGACTTCGACGCCCCAGGGCGATCTCGCCGAGACCCATGCGATCAAGCTGGTGTTCGGCGAACATGCCGCGAAAATTGCGATCAGCTCGACCAAGTCGATGACCGGCCATACGCTGGGCGCCGCCGGCGCGATCGAATCAGTCTATACCGTGCTGGCTATCGACCGGGGCATAATTCCGCCGACGATCAATTATGAGCATCCAGATCCTGAATGCGACCTCGATTACGTGCCGAATACCTCGCGCAAGCTCAACGTCAAAGTTGCGTTGAACAACTCGTTTGGGTTCGGCGGCACCAACACCACGCTGGCGTTTCGAGCCGCGGCGGACAATTAACGGACGTTTAGATGGGCTCCAGAATCGTTGGCACCGGACGCGCGCTGCCGCGCACACGACTCGTTAATCAGGATCTCGAAAGCCGGCTGGATACGTCGGATGAATGGATTCGTAGCCGCACCGGAATCGAGCAGCGCTATGTGCTGACTAACGGCGAATCGCTGGTCGATATCGCCGCCGAGGCGAGCCGGACCGCACTTTCGCGCGCTGGCTTGAAACCCTCCGATCTTGAGGCGATCGTGGTCGGCACCGTTTCCTCGGACTTCGGCTTTCCATCCTTTGCCTGCCAGTTGCAGGACCGGCTGGGAATCACCGATATTCCCGCGTTCGATTTGGCCGCCGCCTGCTCGGGGTTTATCTATGCACTTTCGGTAGCCGACGCCTCCATGCGATCGGGCGACTGGAAGCGCGTTCTAGTGGTGGGCGCCGATGCGCTCTCCACGATGGTCGATTGGAACGACCGCCGCACGGCCGTGCTGTTCGGCGATGGCGCAGGCGCCTGCGTGCTGGTGACCGAGCCGGGACCGCGCGGCGTACTCGGTAGTCTGCTGCGCTCCGCGGGCCAGCATTGGAACCTGCTTTCCGTTCGCAATAGCGCAGGCACCCGCTGCACTTACGACTCCGAAGTCCGCCGCACCGCCGACGAGGGCATCCAGATGCGCGGTCCCGAGTTGTTCCGTATCGCGGTCCGCAGCATGGAGGAAGTGACCCGCAGGGTGGTCGAAAAGGCCGGCGTGCGGCTTGAGGATGTTGCGCTGATTTTGCCGCATCAGGCCAATGCGCGCATTATCAATGCAGTCGCCGATCGGCTCGGTCTGAGCGCCGACAAGGTTTTCCTGAATGTTGGCCGCTACGGCAATACCTCAGCCGCATCGGTTCCAATCGCGCTCGACGAAGCCCTCGAAGCGAACCGGATTCACGACAACGATCTGGTGCTCTTGAATGCCTGTGGTGGCGGACTCACGTGGGGCGCGAATCTGGTCCGCTGGTAGGCCGCCGGATTGCTTTCATTACCAGAGTCTCGCTTGTGGCGCTGGACGAATTCAGCCTGCAGGTCGCGACGAAGCAGCGCCGATGCTGGATGAACTGATCAAGCGCCGCGTCCTGATTGTCCTTGGGAAAGGCGGCGTCGGTCGCACCGCTGTCAGCGCCGCGCTGGGCCTGGCAACTGCCCGAACCGGCCGGCGTGTCTGCGTGATCGAATACGACACCGGCGCGCCGATGGCCGCGATGTTCGGACATGCGCCGGCTTACGTGCCGATCGAGGTCGAAAGCGGGCTGTTCCTCGCCGCCCTCAATGGGCCGCGCACGCTCGAAGAGTATTTAAGTCTCACGGTGCCGAGCCCACGGGTTTTGCGCAGCGTGCTTTCGAGCCGGTTGTATAATTATTTCATACAGGCCGCGCCCGGCCTGCGCGAGCTAATCATGATCGGTAAGCTGTATCATGAAATCGAGCGGCGGCCGGCAAACCTGCCGCCCTGGGATGTGGTGATCTTCGATGGACCGGCGTCGGGCCAGGCGCTCGATTTGCTTAGAATGCCGGCCACGGCGCACGAGACCTTCGGCGCCAGTATCGTCGGCCGCGAAGCACATAACGTCACGGCTTTCCTCCATGATCCGACAAAATGCGCGGTGGTGCAGATCGCCACCGCCGACGGTCTCGCGGTGTCTGAAACGATAGAATTCCACCAAGCACTGAAAGACATCGCGATGCCGCCCGCCGCCATCGTCTTCAACCGGAAATTTTCAGTGCCATACGGGCCGCCCGCCGTCTCCGCCCTTGCCCATCTGGCGCAGCGCCCCAATGGATCGGAGTGGGGTTCATATGCCGTTCGCGCACGCCGATTACTCGATGCGGCGGATCGAACCGATCAGGCTGCGCACACGCTACATGAACAAACCGGGACGCCGATCATTGAATTGGCCGAGCATCTGAACGTGCACGGTCGCGAGCTGATCGAAAAGCTGGCCGCCGAACTGGCGGTCGGATTCAACCGCCATCGACCCTCCAGAGAAAAATCAATTCATCTCGGATAACTGACAGGTGATGAAGTGAAATCCGCCGGACTCGCAATTGCAATCCTTACAGTAGCTCTTATTTCCTTCGCCCCGGCGGCCGAGTCCGCCCAGGCGCGGCCGTGGCTGTGCCGCGACAAGCCGGTCTTCTCGGCTTCCAGTCCGATGCGCTACCAGGTGACGCGCGAGGCGGGCGGCAGGCGCTGGCGGCTGTTGTTGATGTCGTTTGATCCGATGGGCGGCCATGACGGCTTCACGATCGTGCATTCGCGCGACCTGAGCAGCTCAGAGCATCGCGTCGGCGGCCAAATCGCGGCCGGACGTTATTTCGCGGTGGCCCAATATCTCGAAGGCGGCGAATGGATTTGCCCCGGCTACTCGCAGCTCGCCGGCGCCACCCCGCCGGGTGAGATCGCCGAGGTCTGCTATGGCGCCGAATCCACCAATTGCGCGGTCAAACTGAACGTGATGCCGACTAACGCGGGCGCATCGCCCGGCGCGCAATAGCGGGCCGTCCATGAGTCATGGCGTTGGTTGCATCAGCCGGGCGGCGTATCATCGAGCGACGATAATTTTCGTCGGCAGCCACAGATGTTCGGCTGGAATCATACCATCGAGTTTCCGCGAGTTTTCTACTACCAGCAAATCGGAGGCGCGGCGCGCCGCGTGAGATAAATGCCTTATTACATAATGGGAGTGAATCGCACCGAGAAAGGCGTTCACACGGTCACCGATCTAGCGCAGAAGATTGCAGCAATTACGAAAGAACGACGGCAGCTCAACGGCCGTATGATCAGCGCATGGGCAACCTTCGGCCGCTACGAGATTATGTTCGTGGTCGAGTTTCCCAGCGATCACGAAGCGCTCGAGATCGTGCAATCGAATACCATCGATGGCCTGATCACAGTCGAGGTATCGGAAGCGATACCATTGCAGGAGTTTGCCGAAATACTCGCCCAGCCTGACTGACGCGGTTCCCTTGTCGGCGGTCCGGCCGTCGGACCACTAACCAGGTGCGGGTACGTTTGAGGGGACACGCGGCAGCGGGATCAACACCACAAACGACAGCATCGCGGCTGCGAAAGCGAACGCGATCGCCCCCCGGTAACTGCCGGTTACATCGACGATCCGGCCGGCCAGCGGCGCTCCGACCAGCGCTCCCACGCCGGTGCTGGTCCACATGATACCCATCACGGTTCCAAGTTTCCGGGTGCCGAACAGATGAGCCAGCACCGCCGGCGCCAGCGCTACGTAACCGCCATAGCCAACGCCCATTACCAGTGTGAACAGCACCATCGTCAAATAAGAATTGGCGCACAGCCAGATACCGTAACTCAGCCCGAGCGCGAGAAAACTTAACTGGTACAGGCGCACCACCCCGGTACGATCGCCCAGCGCGCCCAGCCCCAAACGTCCCACCACGCTGGCTGCCCCGATAAAACTGACCAGGGCCGCGGCCGCGACCTCGCTCGATCCGTGTTTTTGTGCGAACGACGGTAGGTATACGAACGGCACGAACAACGCCAGCGAGAGTAGCCCGACCGAAAGATACAAGCGGACGAAGGCTGGATTACGGATAGTTGCGCGCAGATCGAGTGGCGAATGGCTGAAATGAACCGGCGGCGCCTGCGCAATCCAGCCGCATACGAACATCGCGACAGCGGCGGCGCTCCCGAAGATCACGTAGGTGGTGCGCCATCCGGCCCAGTGAATCAAGGCGGCGGCGACCGGCGGCCCGAATACGGTACCGCATCCCACCCCCGATACTGCGATTCCCAATGCGGTATTGCGCCGCCGCATGAACCATCCCACCACCACCGTGGTCATCGGCACGTATGCGCAGGCCACTCCCACGCCAACCGCGATGCCATAGGTCACATAGCCGATCCACAGCCGATCGATGTCCGCGGTGACGATCAGCCCGAGGCCCATGACGATCGCGCCGCTGCACACCACCGGCCGCGGTCCGAAGCGATCCGTCAGATGACCGGTCAACGGACCGAGAATCGACCACAGAAATACCGTCACCGAGAAGACGAGTGAGGTGCTGCTCAGGCTGGCGCCGAACTCGGAAACCATCGGCTTGAAAAATGCCCCGAAACTGTAGGCGACAGCATAGACCGCGAACATCTCAACGAAGGCCGCGAACACCATTCGCCAGGCCCGCGCGGAATCGAACTCGGCGAGTACGCCCTGCCCGGCGATAGCTTCAGCAGCTTGATGCGACACTGGTCTCAGCTTCGGCTTCAGATGGCGATCCCAGCCGGGAGCAGCGCCTCTAAACGGCGCGGGGGAACCCCTTGCGGACCGGTGAAACCGCCTTCATGAGCGAACGGAACGCCGCGCAGTTTGATAGTCGGCCACTCGAAAGTACTGAGAAAATTGGAGGCGGCGAGCGGATTCGAACCGCTGAATCGAGGTTTTGCAGACCTCTCCCTTAGCCACTTGGGTACGCCGCCCCGCAAACTCAATGAGGCTATGGTGATGCGCCGGGACAGTGTGAGCCTAGCACGACTGGTCAGGCCGCTTGAAGTGCCAGCTCGTATGTTAATGCCCCCAGTCGCAACTCTCGCATTTTTTATTTCTGTTTGGCTGCGAACCCGATCGCATCCACCATTTCCGCCGGCTCGGGCCGAACAGTATGGTCTACATCCACATTTGTGTGCCGAATTATCCCCTGGCGATCGATCACGAACGATCCTGGAATGGGCAAGCTCCACGAATCGTCGCCGTTGAATTTCTCCAAATCCACACCTAATTTCTTATAGGCTTGACGCAACTCGTCGGAAAACTGAAATACCAGGCCGAATTTTTTGGCGACCGCATTGCCTTGATCAGACAACAAGTCAAAGTCGAGCTTATGCTGGTCGACCATTTCCTTACTGAATTGTTCAAGCTGAGGCGAGATCGCGATCAAATTCCCACCGGCTGCACGGATGTCCGCGGTGACCTTCGCCAGAGCTGCCAGCTCGGCGTTGCAATAGGGTCACCACTTACCCCGATAGAAGCTTAGCCCCAGCGGACCTCGGGTTAGCAGCGCGGCCGAGGATACCATCGCGCCATCCTGATTGGGCAATGAAAACTCGGGTGCGCGGTCGCCAACTTTCAGCGTGCGCGCGGCTATTCCCGTCGCCCGCAGATCGTCAAGCCCCTTTTTCATCACGGCTTGGATCTCCGGCGGTATCCGATCGGCGGAAGCCGCCTTCATTGCCGCGAGCTGTTCCTTTAGCGTCATATTTCACCCTTGTGCAATTTCGCAGTTACATTCGGGACGTTTTCGAAAACGGTTACTTATGGACGCCATTCGCGAGTCTTGCGCGGTATCGGTACGGGATCGGGATATTTACAGATCACGTTGAGCACCGCCTGGCGTTTCTCCTCGCGGACCGCCTTAAGCGCCCGCCGCAGGGCCGGAACCATCTCCGATGGTTCCTCGACTCGTTCGCCGTAGCCGCCGAAAGCGGTCACGATCTTGTCGAAATCCGGCGAAGGCCCCAGGTCACTCAGCGGAAAGTTCTTGTGCTTGCGCGCGTAGCCATCGGGATGCACGTACAGGCACGCATCCATCACCGCGCGCCAGCATTGATTATTGTAAACCACGAACAGCACTGGAATATTTTGCGCGCGCGCGACGAAATGGGCGGCGCTGGGAGAGCCGAAAATATACGCGCCATCGCCCACCGTGCAGATTACGGTGCGATCGCCAGAGCCGAGCTTCACGCCCAGCGCCGCGCCCAGCCCCCAGCCCAATCCGCCCGACGGTGGACTTTGGAAGTAGGTACCCGGTTCACTGAATTCGCTCTGCAAAGGCGAGAGGTCGTATTCGTTGACGCAGATCGTGTCCGCATCCTTGACCTCGTTGATACAGCGCGAGACCCAAGCCGGATCGATCGGCTTGTCGTTGCGCGTGCTCAAGCCGGTATTGCGCCAGGCCGCGCGTTGTTTGTCGTGCACTTTGGTCCAGCGCTGAACCCGGGTTTCAATCTCCTTGCGCTTCATCGGCAGGTAAGGCTCGATAGCGCGGTTGAGCGCAGCAAGCCCGGCCTCAGGATTGACGGTGATCGCGATATCGGCCGGGAAACCCCAAATCGGATAATTGGAGTTGAGCGGATCGGTACCCATCTGGATTACGGTCGCGTTAAGCTTGGGCTCGGCCATCGCCGGATACCAGGGCGCATCGGATTCGACCGCCAGGATCACGTCGGCATCCGCCAGCAGTTCGTGTGGATTGAAGCCCAGATGCATCGGATGAGCGGTTGGCAGATTCATGAAATAGCGGCCCGGCGTTTCGACCACCGGGATACCCATCGATTCGGCAAGGATGGCAAGCTGTCCGACTGCGCCATGCCACATTCCGGCCTGCGAGGTGATGATCAGCGGATTGCGCGCCTTCGCCAGCGCGGCAGCGGCTTCTTCGATACCCTCGGGCGTGGTATGCGCCAGCTCGGGCGGCCGTACGCGCGCGGTGGAAGAAAAGCTGAAAGATTTGCATTCTTCGGCCAGTACTTCGCGCGGCAGCGTCAAATATACCGGACCGCGCGGCTCGGCCATCGCAAGCGATAGCGCTCGATCGACCACGGTCTCGAGCTGGTCGAAATTGCGCAGTTCGTAATCCCACTTGGTCCATTCGCGCGCGATACCACCCTGATCGAAGGATTCCTGCGCCCAATGGATATAGATGTTGCGCGAGGCCGGTGAGCCTTTTTCCGTGATCGGAGTGCGTCCCGCCGAAAAGATGATCGGCACCTTGGCGCGAGAGGCATTGATCATCGCGTTGAGCAGGTTCGCGGTTCCCACGGTCACGTGGACCATCACCACCTGGGGCCGTCCGGTGGCGAGATAGTAACCATGCGCCATGCTGGCGGCGACCATCTCGTGCGGCACCGTCATCGGCTTGGGCACTCGCTTGCGCTCATGGGTGAGCCGCGCGAAGCCATCGATGATCGAGGCGAAGTCGGTCCCGCCATTGGCGAAAAAATAGTCGATACCGCGAGCGCCGAGCAGGCTGAGATACGCCTGTGCGGTATTGGAAACTTTTACGGTTTCGCGGCCGACCAGCTTGGGCCGACTCGATTGTGAATCCTGGGCGCGCTTTCTTACGGCCACCGGAAAATCCTCCTCAAAGGGCCTGCGCGGGTAAATGACCGCGCGAAGCTGTTCGGCATGCCTTCTGAACGCGGCGGAAACTATGCCGGCCGCGTGGCAACTCGATCGAAAGCATTAGCATAAAAATTTCCGTAGGGAAGGTCTGCATCAAGCCCATCCCATTTCACCGAACCAGGCGCAGTTAGGAATCGCGGGTTTCTTCGCGCCGTATACTCCACTCACTCGAATAATAACCCGGCTTTTGGGTCTATCGCTTCTCTAATCGATACTGAGTACCACTTTGCCCGCGATTTCGCGGTTCCACAAACGCTCGGCGAATTTACCGATCTCGTTCCATGAGCCACGCACTTCGATCGGCGATCGCAACCGTCCCGCGGCCATCAGGCTGACCAGGCGCGCCAAACCCTGCGCCGCCGACTCGCGTTTAACCTCGTCAAACAGGATGAAGCCGTACAGAATTCCCGCGCCCGAATAGAACTGGCGCGCGTCGAAGGTCACTTCGGGTGTATCCGAGGTGCCGAACAGTACGCACATCCCGGCGGGACGCAGCATCGAAAGCGCGGCGGCTAATGACTTGCCGCCGATCGATTCGAGTATCAGATGGTATGGACCGAAACGCGACGCGCCTTCCGGATCGTTACCGACCAGCACCTCGTCCGCACCGCAATCGCGTGCGTACTTTGCCCGTTCGGCCCGGCTGACACAGGCGACCACGCGGGCACCCGAGAGCTGGGCCAGTTGGACTGCGAACTGCCCCACTCCGCCTGACGCGCCGGTAATCAGCACCGGCCGTCCCAGCAGCGATCCGTTCTTGCCCAACGCATAGAGCGCGGTCATTCCGGCCACCGGCAGCGTGGCGGCGGCTTCAAAGCTGATCGAATCAGGAATCGCCGCCAGCGATCCGGTTGGAATCGCCAATAGTTCCGCCCATGCCGCCACCGGCAGGAATCCGACCACGCGGGCACCCGCCTTCGGTCCCGATCCGTCAGCCGCGGCAGCTTCCACCACTCCAGCGACATCCCAACCCGGACGCCATCCGGCTTGCGCCGCGCGGGCGCGCCGAATCTCTCCCAGATTTAACGAGATAGCCCGCACGCGAATCATCGCCTCGGACCCCCCGGCGCTGGGCGCAGCCACGTTCCTTACCGCCAAACGTCCGCTTGCCGTGGGATCGACCACCACCGCGCGTATCTGATTCATTGTCATTCTCCCTGGCAAATCTCAGCTACTGTTTCAGCTACTACAGGTCGAGAGCGTCCGCCAACTGCGCGACTTTTTTACCGTCGATAATTGTACTGATTATCATCCCTCCAACGGGACACACATAGTAAACTGCGATCGATGACCGCGAACGAAAGCGGCGCACGTCGCGAAAAAATGATTGGCGCCGGTTATGGCCTCGGCGCGGCAGCGTTGTTCGGGGCGAGCGCGCCCTTGTCGAAATTGCTACTGGGCCACGCCGGGCCGCTGATCGTCTCGGCTTTTTTATACCTCGGCGCGGCCGCCGGCCTGTTTATCTTGCAGCGTGTTTCGAGCCGCGTTTCAATCGCGAAAGAGGCTGCGCTGCGCGGACGCGACTTCGCGTTGCTGAGCGCCATCACGATACTTGGCGGAATCGCCGGTCCGATCCTCATGCTCTATGGTCTCACACGCGTTTCGGCATTGGCGGGATCGCTAGCGCTCAATCTCGAAGCGCCGTTTACAATTATCATTGCGGTAGTTTTGTTCCGCGAGTACCTGGGATCGCGCGCGATACTGGCCGCGCTGCTGATTATCGGCGGGACGATATTGCTCGGATGGGCACCGGGCAGCCTCCGCGCGGATAGCCTCGGTATCGGATCGATCGCGGCCGCCTGCCTATGCTGGGGAATCGACAATAATTTGACGCAGCGTCTGTCACTGCGCGATCCGGCTGCGATCGCGACTATCAAAGCGGCCGTCGCAGGGTTGACGACTTTGACGATCGCTTTCGCGATCGGCATGCCGTCGCCGGGTATCGGGATCGGCCTGGCGGCGCTGGCGATCGGATCGGTCTGTTATGGATTAAGTTTATATCTTGACGTTTTGGCGCTGCGGATGCTCGGCGCCGCTCGCGAGGCGGCCTACTTCGCGTCAGCCCCGTTCATCGGCGCCATTTTGTCTTTAGCAATCTTCCGGATGTTACCAGGAACGGCGGAGTGGATCGCTGCGGCTTCGATGGCGATCGGGGTGGCGCTGCTGATTCGTGAGAATCACAACCACGCGCATGTTCACGACGAGCTGGTCCACGATCATCTGCATTATCATGATCGGCACCATCTACATGCCCATCTGGCCGGTGAGTCACCGCATGAGCCACACGCCCATCCGCATCGGCATTCGGCGCTACGTCATGCGCACCCTCATGTCTCTGACCTTCACCATCGCCATCCTCATGGCGGCTGAGCGGGACACGATCGGTTAATTCTTGCCGGGCATGGGCGCCGCTCGTGGTCAAATTTTCAATCTGTTCACCATTGTGCAGCGCATTCAAATGCTTAAGATAAGCCAATAGCGCGAGCCGAATTGCGCGTTGGCTCTCATCAAGCTGCTTATGCAACAGATCAATTCCGAGCGGATCGTGCCTGCCATTGCTCATCGAGGGAGAACATCAGCAAGTCGCGAACCAATATCGGTTAGTATTCGGGCTTGAAATCGAAATGATGGATTGCTTCGATAAACCGCACAGTGCGTGTCTTCGAGCGCATTACGACGCTATTGGTCATCGCGCCGCCGGAAAAAAACCGTACGCCCTTCAGATAATCGCCGGTGGTCACCCCGGTTGCCGCGAACATCACGTTATCGCCCGCCAGATCGTCAAGCGAATAGCGATGCTGTAAATCGAGGATGCCGGCCGCGAGGCAGGCCTCGGTCTCCTGCGGATTACGCGGCACGAAGCGGCACTGCATATTACCGCCCGCCGAGCGAATCGCAGCCGCCGCGAGGACGCCCTGATGCGCGCCCCCGACGCCCATCAAAATGTCCACTTCGCCCTCCAAACGTGTGGTGGCGAGCGCCGCCGACAGGTCGCCGGCCGATAGCAGCTTGATACCAGCGCCGGCCTTGCGCACCTCGGCGATCAATTTCTCATGCCGCGGACGATCGAGAATCGCGACCCGCAGATCTTCGACATACACATTTTTGGCCGCGGCCAACGCCTTTAGATTCTCGGTCGGGGAGCGATCAAGATCGACCACGCCGCGGCCAATCGAACCGACCGCGAGCTTGTCCATATACGTGTCGGGGCAGCGCAGCAGTTTGCCGCGCTCCGCCAATGCCACGCAGGCGAGCGCATTGGGACCGCCAGTCGCGATAATCAACGAACCTTCGAGGGCGTCCAGCGCGACATCGACCTCGGGCCCGATACCGGTGCCGACGATTTCGCCCGCGTACAGCATGTCGGCGACATCCTGCTCGCCTTCGCCAATCACCACATGGCCATCCATCGCGACCGAATTCAGCGCCGCGCGCATGCCTTCACACGCCGCGCGATCAGCCAATCGTTCGTCGCCCTTTCCGGCGTAGCGCGAGGCCGCGAGCGCCGCCGCTTCGGTGGCGCGAACAACTTCAAGCGCGAGATTTCGCTCCATCGCGGCCCCTTTTGCTCAGTTCGCAGCGAGTCCGCTGGTGATGAGCGTCGCGATCAACTCGTAACCATGTTCAAAGAAAATTCCGGCGCCTGCCGCGTCCGCTTCGGTATAGCGCCGATCCGGATTTCCGGATCCCAGCGGCATCGTACTGCTCAAGATAGCAAAGGGTACCGGATCGTTCGAGTGCGTTTTCAGCATGCAGGGGGTGGCATGATCCGGCATCAGCAGCAGCGCAAACTCACCCATCGCGCGCAAGCCGGCCAGCATCGGACCGAGGATTAGTTCGTCGATCCGCTCGATCGCCTGCACCTTCAGATCGGCTCTTCCCATGTGCCCCGCTTCGTCCGGCGCCTCGATATGGAGCAGCAGGAAATCCTTGCGCCGCAGCGCGTCGAGCCCGTAGCGTCCTTTGGCGGCATAGTCGGTATCGAGAAACCCGGTGGCGCCCGGCACCGTGACGATCTCGAGACCCGCCAGCCGTCCCAGTCCATTCACCAGATCGACCGCGGAGATACAGGCCCCATGCAAAGCGAATCTATCGTGCAGCGTCGGCACCGCGGGCCGCAATCCCTGTCCCCAGAACCAGATCGCGCTGGCCGGCGGCTTTCCCGCCGCGCGCCGATCGCGATTGACCCGGTGATCGCGCAGGATTTCGCGCGCCCGATCCATCAGCGAACGCAAACGATTCGCGCCCTCGCCCGCCGGCAGATACGGCTCGATAGGCTGGCCGGTGATGTCATGCGGCGGGGTCAGTTTCGCGCCGGAAAGTCCCTCGCGCCAAATCATGAGATGGCGATAGCTGACACCATTGAAAAATTCTATTCCATCGCCCGCCATACCCGTCCGCAGATCGGCGACAATCGCCGCCGCTTCCGCGCTGGTGATATGGCCGGCGGTGAAGTCCTGCATGATCGGCGCGCCGTCAGGTCCGGGCGTGACCGCAACCAGGTTCATGCGAAACGCCACGTCGCGCGGTCCCATCTCGAGGCCCAGGCTGGCGGCCTCGATCGGCGCGCGGCCGGTATGGTAACGCGCGGGATCGTAACCCAACATCGTCATGGTGCCGACGTCGCTGCCTGGCGGCATCCCGGCCGGAATCGTGGCAACGAGGCCAAGTTGCCCCTGCGCCGCGATCGCGTCCATGTTCGGTTTGTGCGCCGCCTGCAGCGGAGTCTTGCCGCCCAGTTCGTCGCATGGCCAGTCCGCCATGCCATCGCCATGGATGATAACGTATTTCACGGCTCCCCCAGGTCGAGCCCCTACTCGCGCTCGAGTATTTTCAAAACCTTCGCCAAGTCCGGTTCAGCCACGATCGTATTGCTCAGATTTTTCAGCGCCGTATCGGGATCCTTCAAGCCATGTCCGGTGAGCGTGCAAACCACAACCGAACCGGGCTTGAGTCCGCCACTGGCGCCGAATTTAAGCGCACCCGCAACCGAGGCCGCGGAGGCCGGTTCGGCGAATATTCCCTGCAAAGCAATTAAGCGATAGGCCGAAAGAATTTCGGCATCGGTGACCATGTCGATCATGCCGCCGGATTCGTCGCGTGCAGCCGTCGCCCCGGTCCAGCTTGCCGGGTTGCCGATTTTGATCGCGGTGGCCACCGTATGCGGATCGTCAATCGGATGCCCCAGCACGATCGGCGCGGCTTCGGCCGCCTGATAACCCATCATCTTGGGCAATCGGTGAGAAAACCCTGCCGTCTGATATTCCTTGTAGCCAGCCCAGTAAGCGGTGATATTTCCGGCGTTGCCGACCGGCAAAAAATGATGAGTGGGCGCTTCGCCAAGCTGATCGCACACTTCAAACGCGGCAGTCTTCTGCCCCGCTATCCGATCCGGATTGACGCTGTTGACCAGTCGAATTCCAACCGGATCGTGCAACGCAAGGTCGCGCACCACCTTAAGGCAGATATCGAAGTTGCCGATAATTTCGAGTACGCGCGCCCCATGCATCACGCTTTGCGACAGCTTACCGAGCGCCACCGCGCCTTTTGGGATCAGCACGAACGCGCGCATCCCGGCGCGACCGGCATAGGCCGCGGCGGAGGCGGCGGTGTTGCCGGTCGAAGCGCAGATCGCCACCCGCGCGCCCTCGCCCAGCGCCTTGCTGACCGCCACCGTCATGCCCCGGTCCTTGAACGATCCGGTTGGATTGGCGCCTTCAAACTTAAGGTAAAACTTTATGTTTTGTCCGACTCGCTCGGCGATCGCGGGAGCTTCAATCAAAGGCGTATTGCCCTCGTTGAGGGTGACCACCGGGGTGCGATCGTCAACCGGCAGGAAACGCCGGAAGTGCTCGATCAGTCCGGGCCAGCGGGTGAGCCGCTGGCCGCGATGATTGGCGTTCTCGGGTCGGACGGCCATAACTTTTACAGACGATCCTCAATTCTTATAAATGCGGGCGCGGCCTCGACGATCCGGCGCTGCTGAATCTGCCTGAGTGCGAGTCTCAGGTTTCGCTCGCGCGCCTGATGGGTCCGCATGATAACCGGCACGGTGCTTTCGGCCCCGCGCCCTTGCTGGATCACGGATACTATCGAAATTCCGTTGCGGCCCAAAACCGAGGCGATCGCGCCGAGTACGCCGGGCTGGTCACGCGCCGCGAAACGCAAATAATACTCGCATACCACGTCGTTCATCGGCTTGATACGGGCGCGCTTGAGTTCCGATAGCGGAAAGCCCAGTGGAAAGCCGCGGGCGGCAGGTCCGCCCATCCGCCGGCGCGCAAGATCGAGGACATCCGCGATCACGGCGGTGGCGGTCGGCATCTGTCCCGCTCCCGCGCCGAAATAGATCGTGGAGCCCAGCGCCTCGCTATGCACATTGATGGCGTTGTAGGCGCCGCGCACGCTGGCCAGCAGATTGCTGACCGGAATCATCGTGGGATGCACTCGCGCCTCGATCGTACCGTCGTCGTCCTTGGCGATCGCCAGCAATTTGATCACGTAGCCGAGATCGCGGGCATGCATAATATCGGCCTGCGTCACCTGCGCGATACCCTCGGTATGAACCTGGTCGGGCTTCAGCATCGCGCCGAACGCCAGCATCGCGAGCAGACATAGCTTATGGGCCGAGTCGTGTCCTTCGATATCCAGCGTGGGATCGGCTTCGGCCAGCCCCAAACGCTGCGCCTCGGCGAGTGCAGCGGAAAACTCGCTGCCGCGCTCACTCATGGTGGTGAGAATGGAATTGCAGGTGCCGTTGACAATCCCATGAACCGAGCGATGGCGATCGCCAGCCAGCGCATCGCGCAAGGTTCGAATCACCGGAATGCCGCCGGCCACGCTGGCCTCGAAACCGATAGCGCGGTCAGCGGCGGCGGCGGCGCGGAAAATTTCTGCGCCATGCCCGGCCAGCAGCGCCTTATTGGCGGTGACCACATCCTTGCCCGCGCGCAAAGCGCGTAAGATCAGGCTGCGAGCGGGTTCGTAACCGCCAAAAAGTTCGATTACGAGATCGACATCGGGCCGCTCCACCAGCGCGGACGCATCGCGGGTGATAAGCGCGGCGGTAATTCCGAGCTTGCGATCGGGCTTCAGACTACGATCGGCGATACCCGCCAATTCGATCGGCGCGCCGAGCTTTTGCGCCATCCGATCGCCGTTGTCGCGCAACAGCCTGACCACGCCGCCGCCGACAGTGCCGCATCCGAGCAGAGCTAACCGCACCGGTTTCAATCGCAATTCCGAAGCTGGTTGGAAGCCGTCAGGAAATGTTCGCCAGTTGGCCCGGCGCGGTTCCCAGACGCTGATTAAAGGCGTGCCGGATGCCGCGGCAGGCCTGGCGAATCCGATGCTCGTTTTCGATTAAAGCGAACCGCACGAAGCCATCGCCGTCCGCGCCGAATCCCACCCCCGGCGAAACCGCGACTTTGGCCTCGGTAAGTAGAAACTTGGAAAACTCCAGCGACCCCATGGCGCGAAACGGTTCCGGTATCGGGGCCCATACGAACATCGTGGCGCGCGGCTTCTCGACCGGCCATCCAGCGCGGTTAAGACCGTCGATCAGCACGTCGCGCCTGCGCCGATAAGTCTCGACGATTTCGCCCACACAGTCCTGCGGACCGTTAAGCGCGTGGATTGCCGCCACCTGCACGGGGGCAAACATGCCGTAATCGAAATATGATTTGAGCCGCGACAGCGCGCCGATCATCTCGGCATTGCCGACCGCGAAGCCAACCCGCCAGCCAGGCATATTGTAGCTCTTGGAGAGCGTGAAAAACTCGACGCCGATCTCTCTCGCGCCCGGCACTTCCATCAGCGAGGGCGCCCGGTAGCCATCGAAGCACAGGTCGGCGTAGGCGAAATCATGCGCTACCATGATCTCATTTTCGCGTGCGAACTCGACCACTCGGCGCATAAAGGCCGGGGGCACGGTGGCGGTGGTGGGATTATGCGGGAAGCTCATGATCAGAAATTTGGGCCGCGGCCAGCATCGCGCGACGGTTTCTGTCAGATGCTCGAAGAACTCCTCGCCCCGCTGCAACGGGACGCCCTGCACCTGCGCGCCGGCAATGATGCATCCGTATTTGTGAATTGGATAAGTCGGAGTGGGCGCCAACACCACATCGCCCTGATCGAGGATCGCCAGCGCCATATGCCCGATCCCCTCTTTGCTGCCGATAGTGGCAATTGCTTCGGAATCGGGATCGATCTCGACGTTGTAGCGGCGCCGGTACCAGTCGGCGATCGCCAGACGAAGCTTGTACACGCCACGCGATACCGAATAACGATGGTTGGGCGCCTTGGTCGCGGCCTCCACCATTTTGTTGACAATATGGGGCGGCGTGGCGCCGTCGGGATTACCCATCCCGAAATCGATGACGTCTTCTCCTGCGCGCCGCGCCTGGAGGCATAGCTCTCCAATAGCGTTGAAGACGTAAGGTGGCAGCCGCTTTATTCTTGGAAAATCCATCCCCTCTTTTCCACCGCTCTGAATTGGCTCTGGTTATAAGTTTTAACCGACCGAGCCTCCTTCCGCCAGTAGCATCCGGCTTGCGAATGCTGGGGATGCTGGTTAAGCCGAGGAGGCCGGCACTACTGCCGCCGCGGTTCGTAGCGCCCAGAAGCATGGCGCTGCGAGCAGCGCGATCCCCGCAAGAATCATCCAGGTAATCGGGATTCCCAGGTAATCGGCGGCGATACCGCCGACGATCAACCCGCCCGAACCGCCAAAGGTGGCGAAAGTATTGGTGAACGACAGTAACGTGGCGCGCTCGTCGGCCTGTATCTGTTCATTGAGCCAACTGTTGGCCAACGGCTGCATCGCTCCCGTGCAGATTCTCATGAGCGCGAGCAGCGCGACCACCACGTTCGGCCGCCCCGCGCCAAGACCGGCGGCCGCCAGCAGCGCCGCGGATCCGATCACGAGCAGGGATAACCGCAGCGGGCGCGACGATTCAGCGGGTCGCAAGCGCGCCACCACTTCCGCCCCAATTAGCTGCCCCACCGTTAGCAGGCAGAAGATCCAACCGACGATCCACACGCCGACGCCGTAATCGTCGCTGATCAATTGCGGCCATTGCATCCAGTACGATGACCACGCCGCGAACGACATCGCATTGGCGAGACTGAGCAGCAGCACGGTACGGCGGCCGAATCCCTGCCGCATCCCGGTCATCACGCGGCGCGCCACCTGTAGCGGAATCTGTGCGGCGGCGATCGTCGATCGCGCCGAGCGATGCTCCTTCATCAGCATTAGCGCAACCGCCGCGCTGACGATGTACCCCACCGCGCCCATCAGCCATGGCCACGAAATATTCACGTCCGCGAGGTATGCGCCGGCCAGCGCCGAAACCATCCAGCCGACGTTAGTCAGTTGCAGGATGCGCGAAAACAAACGGTCCTTGACGCCCGCGTAACCGGCCGCATCGAGCGCATCGACGCCCCAGGCATCGATTGCACCGCTACAGAAGGTGGTGCCGATGCCGTCGATAATTTCTGCGACAAGAAACAACCCATAGCTGTGGACGAAGAAATACGTCACGAATCCGATCGTCCGCATGATGCATCCGGCGACAAACGAATTGCGGCGTCCGATCGCGTCGGCGAAGGCGCCGGTCGGGATGTCGGTCAGGAAGATCACGACGAAATACACCGCCATCACGCTGTTGATCTGGAGCTGAGTAAGTCCGCGCGAGCGCAGGAACAGCGGATAGACGCCAAACAAAAATCCACCGGCCAGCGCATATACCAGGGAAACGGCATAGTAGCTGCGGGTGACGCGGCGTATATTCTCCGCCCGCGCGGTCTCGGCAAAAGAGAGCACTGTTACTGGTCTTACCATCGCGATGCTTCGCGCGCATCCGCGATACGATAAATCGAGGATGCGACGGTCACTTCGAGCCGCACTGGATTGAGAAGCGATAGTCGATTAAGTTGCCTGACCGTGATTGATGAAATCGAACGGGTTGCCCTGCGCGCCGCCCGCGCCGCGGGAAAAGTGCATCTGCAGCGGTTGCGGCGCATCAATGTTATGCGCAAGGCCGCCAATCCGATCAATTTGGTGACCGAAGCCGACCATGAGGCCGAGGCCGCGGTGATTGCGATCCTGCAACGCGCCTTTCCGTCGCATGCAATCCTGGCCGAAGAAAGCGGCGCGAGTTTTCATGGCAGCGAACATCGATGGATCATCGACCCGCTCGATGGCACCACCAATTTCGCCCATGGCTACCCGCAATTCTGCGTTTCGATCGCATATGAGCGGCGCGGCCGCGTGCAGGTGGGGGTGATCTTCGATGCGCTCAAAAAGGAATGTTTCGTGGCGCGGCGCGGCAAGGGTGCGCGGCTCAACGGCCATACGATCCGGGTAAGCGGTACCGATACTTTGGGAGCCTCGCTGCTGGGAACCGGTTTCCCGTACGACCGGCGCGAACGGCGGCGATTTTATCTGGCGTTCTGGGAGGCCTTCATGATGCGCGTGCAGGGTGTCCGCCGCACCGGCTCCGCCGCACTCGATCTCGCATATGTGGCATGCGGGCGGGTCGAGGGTTTTTGGGAATTCGGCCTGCGACCGTGGGACGTGGCGGCGGGTGCTTTGATCGTCGAAGAGGCCGGCGGACGGGTTACCAACATGGACGAGTCAGCGCTCGATCTCGAGGGCGGTCGAATCGTCGCCAGCAACAGCCATGTGCATCGCGCCATGCTCGATACGATCGCGGAGAATTGGCAGGACGCCGAGCGCCGTCAATTCGAAATCGAACCGCTATCGGAATCCGTCGCGCCGAAGGCCTGACGCCGCTTGAGGGACTTCCACAGTCGCGATCGGCAATCTTGTTCAGCGCAGTCCGATCATGTATTCGTTAGCTTCCATTCGTTAGCTTCATGGCCATTGGGTCCCGGTAGTGAAAAGGACATCACGGAGGTCTCCGGAACCTCAAGTCCGGGTTCGATTCCCGGCCGGGGCACCATTGAACTAGAAAATCCGCTTCTCTGACGCCTGACGCCCGCGAACGAGCGTCAGGCGGAATCACCCGGTGAGCGAGCCTCAGCGCATGATCTGAGACAGACCACCCACGTTGCTATAGCGATTAATGTCGGCGTAGTTGACGCCCCGATAGTTATTGCACTCGCCATTGTTCCCCGGCCTCAGGTAAGCCGAGGTTAGGTGATTGTTTTGCATGTCATACATCGAAATGAGGATATTATTGCCGGCCAACTGATTCCCTTCGGAGGGGACTTCGTGGACCAGATTCTGCACCGGCGCCACCTTCCATAACTTCATGTTCGTATCATAGATATCAGTCCAGCTTCCCAGAGAAGTTTGCTTATCGACATAAATAATCTTTTTGCCGTAACAGTAGCCGGTAGCGAGTGCGGGTATGCGGCGAACATCGATTACATAGTCATCACGCAGTTCCCATTTGCCAACCCGGGGACTCGGGAAAAAAATAGGACGGTAGAGATTATCGATTTTGTCCCAGTCGGTGATGTCCGGAGTGGTAAGCACCAGAATTGTCTGATCTCTGAGGAAGTGTGCCTGAAACCGCGTAATCCCGCCGTTGAAATCACCATTTCGCGCGTCGTCCTGCGCATAGTCGGTGCCGATGATTGGACTGCAACGGGCAGCCGAAGAAAGCCGCAGGGATCGGCGCAGGGCCGGAATGAATAAAAAGGTATCCTCCGGCTTCCCGGGGTCGTCGTAGTACAACGTCAGATTCGCCAGATATCGAGATTGTTCCGGTAAATTGATCTCGAGGTATTCGCTGTAGTCGACACCCTGAGCCTTTGGATCCGTTATGGGCTGTCCAACGTCGCTGATATGGCTCAAACGTCTGTAAACCAGCAACGCCTGCTCAGAAGAAGTGTTATTGAAGCGGTCGACGAACCAGAAGTTCATATCCCCGCAGATCAAATAAGGAACATACGAGTACCAAAGGTCGACCAAAATTTTCCAGCCCTTGTGTGGCGATACAGGATCTGGAAACGGGGACCCGGCGACGTAGCCGTCGACCGTCAGTCCGCCATTGGGCAGACTTCGTATCTTAACGCTCCGACTGTACTTCTCTGTGTTATCGCGATAAATCGCCGGCAATGGATAAGAGTGCGTTGGTCCCACCAGCATCTGAAAATCGGCCGGCAATCCCCAATGATAGTTGCCTGTGAAAAGAGCCTGCAGTCCATCCGGCATATAAGCCCGGTACTGTTGCCAGTTCTGCTTGGTAATAACGGTTCCGGACGCGATCCCATTCGTTTCCGCAGGAGCGGCAAGGGCCGCGCTTGAGGAAAGCGCGATGGCGACTGCGAACGCGATATAACGCCATACCTTGAAACTGTTCATAGCAATTAACCCCGATTTAAATTTCGTGAAAATCCAGCCAGCACACGTTGCCCACCATCGATTGCCGACAAAACACCACGCCTATCGCAATGCAAAAAGCTCCTCCCGCTCATACCTCCTTTTTATAAGCCCCTGCTCATGAGATTGATTCCGGAGATCTGATCGCTGCCCAGCGCGCGCGAACTTCATCGCGATCGCGAAACATTTTCATCTCATTAAGTTTGGAACCGCCAGGACCTTGAAATAAGAAAGCAGCCGCGAAATACGCAAAACAAGTGTCCGATGAGACAACGTCCTGCCTCCGATCAGCCACTGCCTTCGGCGTCCCCCATAGTTTTCCTCGCGCCATTGAATCGGAGTGGTTTATTCTGCCATTCCAGAACCGCGCATAACTCGCTCATGGTTTGATGAGCCGTTACCAACGCCTTGGAGTCGAGCTGGCTGGCGAGCCCATTGACCCAATGGGCCTGGCGGGAATCCGCAAGCCGGAGCAGCTTGCGACCAGCCGGTGTCAGTCCGACAAGTCTTGAACGGAGATGGTCGGGGTTGGATGCCAATTCAACCATCCCATCCTTAATCAGGCGCATCACCACCTGCCGCACACCTTGCCGGGTCAGTCCCATGCGCCTGGCTATCTGCGCCATCGTAAGCGGCGTCACACGCACGCTGCTCATAATCTGCCACTGGTGGCCGGATAACTTCAGCGGACGAACCAGTTCGTTGCCCCGCGAAAGCATCAAACCGTGCACCTTAAAAATTATTAGGAACAGCTCGGTCAGGCGCTTACCCGCGTAAGTGCGCTCCGGGTTATGACGGCTGGCGCGTCTGGTAGAAACAGCGGTCTTCATGGCACGCGGCACTGCTTCATTTAGCGAAGTCCGGAACTATCCCTTGCAAATTGCGATTTCCACCTAACAGCATGGAAATTTGTTGTCAACCCGTTCAAATAATGCACAGTCGCAACTTCGATAAATTGCTTATTAGCTCTGCCATCGAGCAGGTTAAGACCATGAGTTCGCAGGCAGGTAACCGATCTTTGAGTTTAGCGAGACGGCTGCAGTCGTCGGCGTTCAGCGCGGATATTCAGCTCTGGCGAGACCCAGGCGATAGCGGGTGGCATCGATAAGGTTTTGCATCAAGGCGACCACGGTCATCGGTCCGGTGCCGCCTGGATTTGGCGTGATCCATCCTGCAACTTGCTTGACGGCATCGAAATCGACATCGCCACTGAACGCGCCCGAAGGTAGACGGCGAAAGCCCACGTCCACGACACACGCGCCCGGCTTGATCATGTCCGCGGTCACTAAAGAGCTTCCAGCCTCGCCTGTAACTCCCGCGCATGAAATTAAAATGTCGGCCTCCTGGCATATCGCCTTCAGCTCGCGCGTCTGCCGATGGCACCAGGTTACCGTCGCGTTACAGTGTTTGCCCGCCAGCAGCATCGCCAATGGCTTGCCGGTAATATCGCTGCGCCCAATAATTACGGCGCGTTTACCCGCGGTGGTGACGCCGTAATGTTTTAACAGATCGATCACGCCGCGCGGCGTACATGGAACGAATTGCGGATTGAGGCCGCGATAGACACCGGCGACGCTCGCCGCGCCTACTGCGTCGATATCTTTAATGGGATCGATCGCATCGAATAAGCGAGTCTGGTCCACCCCGCCGGGCAGTGGCAGTTGGATCAGAATCCCCGTGATGGCATCGTCGCGATTGAGATCGTCGATGGTATCCAGCAGCTTGCCCGTGTCCGTCCCGGCGACCGGCATTGCCTTTATTTCACAGGTGAACCCGAGTTCTTCGGCCAGCCGGCGTTTGTTTCGCGTGTATTGAATCGAAGCTGGATCGTCGCCTACCAATATCGCCGCCAACCCCGGACGGCATCCGTACACGTCAGCCAACTCGCGCGCTTGCGCCAGCAGGAGTGGCCGAAAAAAGCGGCTGACCTCGCGGCCATCCATAATTATCGCGGGCATAAATGCGATGTTCTTGGATTTTTCGGTTGAAAGCGAGCCTGCCCGCGAGAATTTTATCGACAGCCGATAAGCGCCGACCGCTAATTTAACCAAACGCCGGGACCTTCGAGCAATCAAATTGCCCGACCGGCATCAGCATCCTCCGGCTTAAAAACAGGCGCCGAACATCCGTTCTAATGGCCACCTCAAATTCATTATTGGAAGTTCGAGTGGAAAATTTCGCTCGCGGTGACCGGCTTGTCCTCGGTAGTGGGTAACTTTGCATGATTTTCGACTATCCAAGGTCTATGCTCGTTCCTGGCGCACCCGAAAATCGATCAGGGTTTATCAGAATCCCGCAATGCGGCTTGCACCCACAACAATTACCTCCGCACTGAACCCCTACCGATCCTTCTGAAGATGCCGCCTTCCACCCTCAATACCAAGTCCAGCGAAACCTTCGAGACTTTGATCCCCGCGCGTCTCGACCGTTTGGAGTGGTCGCGGTTTCATTGGCTGCTGGTAATTGGACTCGGCATCACTTGGATCCTCGACGGGATCGAAATCACGATGATGGGCGCGATCAGCGCCGTGCTTCAACGTCACGATGTACTCGGATTCACCTCCGCGCAAATTGGCTTCATCAGCTCGGCGTATCTCGCAGGCGCGGTAATCGGATCGCTCATCTTCGGCCATCTCACCGACCGATTCGGAAGGCGGCGATTGTTCCTTCTGAGTCTGGCGATTTACCTGGCGGGGGTGGCGCTCACGGCCTGCTCGTGGAATCTCGCGAGCTTCGCAATCTTTCGCTTTCTTACTGGCGCGGGAATTGGAGGCGAGTACTCGGCAGTAAATTCGGCGATCGATGAACTGATACCGGCGCGCCTGCGTGGACGAGTCGATCTGATCATCAACGGCAGCTATTGGATCGGCGCGGCCGCGGCTTCCGCCTCGACCTTGATAATACTCAATCCGCATTTCATGCCGCACAATTTCGGCTGGCGGATGGGTTTCGGAGTGGGCGCAGTGATCGGATTGATCGTTTTCCCTTTGCGGCGTTTCATTCCGGAAAGCCCACGCTGGCTGTTAACGCATGGCTATCGCGATCAAGCCGAAGCGACCACCGCCGATATCGAGCGGACAGTGATGGAGGAAACCGGCCAGCATCTGACCGCCCCCTCGCCTGAGAACTCACTCAAGATTTATATTCGCCATCGATTCGGTCTCGGCGCGATCCTCCTGCCGCTGATCACCACCTATCGCTCGCGTTCGATTCTCGCACTCTCGCTGATGGTGGCGCAGGCCTTCGTCTACAATGCGATTTTCTTCACCTACGCGCTGGTGCTGCACCTTTTCTATGGTGTGCCAGCCGATGTTACCGGCCTGTACCTGCTGCCCTTCGCGGTCGGAAATTTTCTTGGTCCGCTCGCACTCGGCCATTTCTTCGACACCATCGGACGCCGTCAGATGATCGCCGGCACCTATACGATCTCGGCCGTGATTCTAATCGTGACCGGATTTTTGTTCGCCGAAGGCGCCCTCACCAGCCTGTCGCAAACCATTTTGTGGACAGTGATGTTTTTTTTCGCATCGCCGGCTGCGAGTTCCGCATATCTGACGATCAGCGAAATTTTCCCGTTGGAGATGCGAGCACTGGCGATCGCGATTTTTTATTCGGCGGGCACGGCAGTCGGCGGAATCGCTGCGCCATGGCTATTCGGCCGGCTGATCGATTCGGGATCCCGCGTCGAACTATTTTATGGCTACGCGTTGGCGGCAACACTCATGCTGGGGGCTGCGGTGATCGAGGTCATTTATGGTATCGCCGCTGAACGGATGAGCCTCGAGAAAATCGCGGCGCCATTATCCGTCGCGGATTAGACTGTCATAGCCACCCGAATCATCTGGCGATCGTCAAAACGATTCGCCTCATCCAAATTACTGCACATCAGTTTGGCGATCGTCGATGCCATCGCACTGGCATTACTGCCAAAAAAATGGCGCGTTATAGAAATAAAAAGCGAAACTTCCTCCTAAAAATTGAACAATTATAAGTATTTCGATGGCATGTTGACTGCTTTAGATAACCGCTGAATGAAAGAGCCATCGAATCAGCCAATTAGAAGCTGATGCGCGGCCCTTTCCAGTAGTTCTATCGCTTCAACAGGGAGAGATTATGAGAGAGAAATTGCTCAAGTTCTGCGTTCGTTTACACGAGTCGCTTCCGGGCCAAACTATGACGGAATATGCGTTGATTTTGGCCGCAGTCGCGGTGGCTGCGTTCGTCGCCTATCAGGGTATGGGAAGCAGCATCTCCACGATGGCCACCAAGGTTGGTAGCGACCTATAACTAACCGGCGGCGGATTTCGATTCCATTTCGGATCCGCCGCCTTATTTTGCTGCCAGCTCTCGCAGCCGGAATAGCGTCCAGAATACTGTCTACGATCCCGGCTGGGATGCCTGCTGAATCGCCTTGCGCAACCGCGCACCCGATCGCTCCGCTCCCAGCACCGCGATTACCTCGAAAATCCCGGGGCTGACAGTGCCGCCGGTCAGCGCTACCCGGACCGGTTGCGCCAGTTGACCCAGCTTCATCTGGTAGCGATCCATCACACGTTCAAAGGCCTGCTTGATTGCTTCTTCCTTGAAGTTTCCATCGAGCGAGTCGAGTTCGCTGGCGAGCACCCTGAGCGGCTCAACGATATCGGGCTTCAGAAACTTCGCCGCCGCCTTCGCTTCGATTTGGATTTCGTCTCGCAGATAAAAGCCGGCGAACTCGGCCAACTCATCCAGCGTCTTGGCGCGCTCGCGTAGAGTTGCCACCACCCGTTCAAGCCACGCATCATCACCCGGCACCTGCATGCCGCGCTTTTCGATAAACGGGCGCACCTCGCGGGCAAGCAGATCAAGGGGCCGCTCTTTCATGTAATGAAAATTCAGCCAAAGTAATTTTTCGGGATTGAAAATACCGGCTGATTTCCCGCAATCGTTCAAATCGAAAAACTGGATCAGTTCCGCGGGCGAAAAGACCTCCTGATCTCCATGCGACCATCCCAGCCGCGCCAGGTAGTTAATCAACGCAGCAGGCAGGTAGCCCGCGTCGCGATACGCAAAGACCGAGGTGGCGCCGTGCCGCTTCGACAGTTTGCTGCCGTCGTGGCCCATCACCATCGGCAGGTGCGCATAGGCCGGTGGCGTCAGCCCCAGCGCGAGAAAAATCTGCATCTGGCGCGGGGTATTCGGCAGATGATCGTCGCCGCGAATCACGTGCGTGATCTGAAAGTCCGCGTCGTCGAGCACGGTTGCGAAGTTATAGGTGGGCACGCCGTCGGAACGGAAGATGATCAGATCGTCGAGTTCCGCGTTGTCGAATACCGCGCGGCCTTTGACCAGATCCTCGACCACCGTTTCGCCTTCATGCGGCGACCGGAAACGAATCGTGTACTTACGGTCCGCGTTGGCCCCGGGTAGTTCGATATCAGCCGCGAACGGCAAGTCACGGCAGCGGCCGTCGTAGCCGGGCTTGCGATGCTCCCGCTCGGCCTGCTTGCGCATCGCGTCGAGTTCTCCGGCGGTGCAGTAACATGGATAGGCTTTACCTTCACGCAGCAGCCGGCGCGCCGCCTCGCGATAACGATCGAAACGAGTGGACTGGAAATACTTCGGATCGGGCGGACCGTCGTCCCACTCTATCCCGAGCCAGGCGAGACTCTGAAGAATTTCGTCAAGCGATTCTTTGGTCGATCGCTCCTGGTCGGTATCGTCAATGCGCAGCACAAACGATCCGCCGCAATGCCGTGCGTACAGGTATGCAAACAAACCGGATCGGACGTTGCCGATATGAAGCGCGCCAGTCGGGCTCGGCGCGTAGCGAGTGCGGACAGTCAACAGTTTACTCCCATTCGATAGTGGCGGGCGGTTTCGATGTGATGTCGTATACCACGCGGTTCACGCCGCGAATTTCATTCGTAATCCGGCTAGAGAGCCGGGCCAGAAAACCGGGATCAAGACGCGCCCAATCGGCCGTCATACCGTCGGACGATTCCACCGCGCGAATCGCGATCACGCTCTCGTAACTGCGTCCGTCGCCCATCACGCCCACCGTTTTGAGCGGCAGCAGCACGCCGAACGCCTGCCACAGCAATTCGCCCTTCCAGGAGGCGGCAAACTCGTCCATCACCACGGCATCCGCACGGCGCAAAAGGTCTAGCCGTTCGCGAGTCACCTCGCCCACGATACGGACCGCCAACCCGGGACCTGGAAACGGCTCGCGATCGACAATTCCCGGATCGAGACCCAGTTCGCGTCCCAGTTCGCGAACCTCGTCCTTGAACAATTCCCGTAGCGGCTCGACCAGCTCAAGCCTCATCCGCTCCGGCAGGCCGCCTACGTTGTGATGACTCTTGATGGTGGCCGAGGGGCCCTTAAACGAAACCGATTCGATTACGTCCGGGTATAGCGTCCCCTGGCCGAGAAAGCGCGCACCGCCGAGCGCCGCCGCTTCGCGTTCGAATACCTCGATAAATGTATGCCCGATGATGCGCCGCTTGCGTTCCGGGTCCAGCACGCCCGCCAGCCGGTCAATAAAAAGATCGGCCGCCTCGCTGACCCGCAAGTCGATCCCAAGCGCGCCCGCGAAACTGGTTTCCATCCGCTCGCGCTCGCCCACCCGCGTAAGACCGGTATCGACGAATACGCATTTCAGGCGATCTCCGATTGCGCGATGGATCAGCGCCGCCGCCACTGAAGAATCCACGCCGCCCGACAGGCCCATCACCACCCGATCCGCGGCGCCGACGCGGGCGCGAATCTCGGCGGCCTTGCTTTCGATAAAGTTGGCCATGCTCCAGTCGCCCGCCTCGCCGCATATATCGATCGCGAAGTTGCGCAACACCCGCGGCCCGATCGGCGTATGGGCCACTTCCGGATGGAACTGGATTCCGCGGATGCGTCCGTCAAGGCTGCGCACCGCGGCATAGGGCGAGTTCTCGCTGCGTGCGATTGCAATCAGGGTGTCGGGCAGTTGCTCGACCCGATCGCCATGACTCATCCATACGCGATGCTGGCCGCGTTCAATTTGATCGAACAGCGGATCGTCGCCTTCGATCGACAGCATCGCCGGCCCATACTCGCGTTCGCGCGCACCGGCGCTGCG